>ERZ1504242.803-NODE-803-length-9084-cov-5.466718_pt1 | contig 9084 bp, 4 predicted proteins | sample MGYA00572397_ERZ1504242 | MGnify/ENA primary metagenome ERZ1504242 (study PRJEB39906, sample SAMEA3182102) | gut metagenome | biome: human; feature: gut; material: Stool; isolation source: human stools | place: Canada | collected 2013-02-18 ... | reverse complement strand
GCCGGGGTATCGCCTTTCGGCTGATAATGAAGCGTGGGTGTCTTTTGCGTGCGGCAGCTTTCATCAGCCCGTGCGTGCCGTACTTGGCATTGAGCCGGAACGTCTGCCACACGAGCAGCAGCGAAGCCGACACGATGAAACCGATACATAGCCACTGGTTCACGCCTGCCATGAACAGGACGATGAACACCACGAAGACGGCGAGCAAGCCGCCGCAAAAGATAAAGAGGTACTGGCTTTTCAGCCCCTTGAACTCCACCGGCTTCCCGATACCCCTGTTTACCGGATATTCAGACATTGCCGCCTTTTTAGAGGAAGAACGAACGCAGGATAGTGGCGGCGACAATCAGGAAGATGCACGCCCCGAACCAACTGGCGGCGGTCTTTGAGGTGTCGGGGTCGCCGCTTGAAAACTTGTTATATACTTTTACCCCGCCAATCAAGCCGCAGACCGCCCCGATTGCGTACACCAGTTTTGTTCCGGGGTCAAAATACCCGGTGATTAGGTTCGTGGCTTCGGTGATGCCCGCCTGCCCGTTTCCTTGTGCGTAGGCACTTACCACGGCGGCAAGTATAGCCGCCGACAAGAAGATTTTCTTTCTCATTGTGATTTGTTTTTAATGCCGGGCGGCGGGTGGATAGTCCGCCTTTCCCGGCTGGTGAATAATTTGAAATTTTAGTGGTCGGGGATAGTCCCGTTTGTCTGTTTGGTTTTTATAATCGGCAAAACGAGATGCGACGAAGTTCAGAACCAGATGCGACTTTTAGAGGGTTGAAGTAATCCAAAACGAAAAGCGACTGAAATTTCGCACACGCGCAGAATATATGTAAAGCAAATGCACGATCCGTTTACATATCGCGGGAAATATGTAAAGCGAATCAAGAAAACATACCGTTCGAATGGCGTTTAACTGCCGCTCGAACGGTTTTTTATTTCAAGATGAATCAATACCAGCTCCATCTATTCGCCTAAATACTCACCCTGGAACAGAGATGCCTGTGCCCGTTCCTCGTAGTTGCAGACCATCCACTCCTCTTGTCTGCGGCGATTTGATTTCGAGGCACTGATCGTCCGCTCGATACGATGGATAATCCATCCGTTCTTCCGGGCATACCGGTCGATCATATCGAACGGGAACATCGTGAGCATAAACTTTCCCTTGACGGTTTCAAGCAATTGCAAGAGTTGCTCCATATTCTGTTCGTTGAATGTATCCTCATAGTGTCCGCAATCGGAGTTCACATAAGGCGGATCGACGAAATGAAAGGTATCGGGAGCATCGTAGCAGTCGATCACGTCGAGAGCGTTTCGGTTCTCAATAGTCACTCGTTCGAGCCGCTGACAAAGCCGCTCTGTGAACTCATCCTTCGCGTTACGCAGTTTCTTGGTCATTGTGCCGCTGAAGTCATATCCAAATGTCCCGTCCATCATTGACGCAAACGACATTTTACAGAGCACCCATACGGCCCATGCCCGTTCGACGGGAGTAAAGAACTGCGGATAAGAGTTGATATGTCCGGCATGGGCGTGCAGGTCCCGGCTGTGTAGTGTTTTGTTAATCTCGTGTTTGAGGTCTGAATAGTAAACTTGCATACACCAGTAGAAGTTTGTCAACTCCATGTTGATGTCATTGATGATTTCAGCTTCGGAGGGCCGTTTGGCGAACAAGACGGCCGCACCGCCGCAAAATGCCTCTGTATAGATCTTATGCGACGGGATCAAAGGCAAAATGTGCTTGAGCATTGTCTGTTTGCCGCCATAGTAGGAAATAGGGGTTCTCATAGTTTGCTATTTTATTAAAATTAGTATCTTTGCGTATCTCATCTACATACCAGCCGTCCCCTGTACAGGAAACGACACAAAAAATTACTCGCAGCAGGAGGTTTTATCCCCCGGTCGCTGCGAGTAATCGTGCATTTGTTGGTATGTAGGTGAGATGACTGCTAACAAACCGGGGGATTTTTTGTGTCCTCCCCCGAAGGACTTTATTTGTCAGATTCGATGCTGACCGTCTACTTCGTCTTTCACTTTTCTGCCGACAACCGACGTATTCCATACATGGTCCATCGCAGCCATTAAAAATTCTTCAATTAATTTACGACTGTCTCCAATGGCGGTTCTCAAATCTTTGTCCAGGTCGTATGGTCGGTATCTCTCTTATAGACATACCCGTTTTGAATACGTAATCCGGCTTTTCCGATCAGGACTTCGAAAATATCTCCCGTGAATACCGCATAGTTGCTCGATCCTTTCACAACGGCTACTCCGTTGGGAGCGATCAGGTTCTTGCGGATGTCTTTCACGAAGTTGAATTGGGCGGCATTCATCGTTGCAGAGGCCGTAAGTTTTCCGGCTGCCGATGCTTCGACCGTAATCCGGATGTAGTACTTCTGGGCTGCTCCAGTGAAAAGATATGAAATCGTCTCGTCGATATTCAAATTCGTGTTTTGGGCTTCAGCCGTGCTGTTTCGGTACAGGGGATCGGCTTTCCCCGTCAAAGCGTTTACCACCTCGATCTTTACGCCCCCGCCACCTCCTTCGGCATTGCCTGTGATGCGGGCTGTAATCCGGGCTGACATCTGTACTCCCTGCCCACAGGTAAACGGCGGACTTGACTCGTAAACATTTCGGACAAAAGGATTGCTTTGTCCCGTAGCCAGTGCGCTCACTTCTTTCGTTTCTATGACACCCGGTACACTCACAGCACCCAGAACCTGCGATATGGACGTAATTCTGTATGGGGTGAGTATGATTTTATCTCCGCTTGCGGCCGCATCGCTCACCTCTACGGAATCGTTTTTGACCTGCAGGATTCCGACGGTTCCTTTGGTTGCGTGTACTTCCCCGTCGGCGTGTACTCTGAACACGGCTTTTTTCCGGTTTGTGTAGTCGGCTCCCGACCAGAAGGGCACATCGTCTTCCTGCAAGCCGCTCACGCCGGCCGTCACGTCGCCTTCAGCATTTTTCAGCAACATCACATTGGTCATTATCAGACCGCCTTTCACCTCGGTACTTCCGTCTTCCATAGCCTTCTTGAGGTACTCTGTCGATTTGATGGATTCGTCTATCGCGTCGTCGATCAAGTCCGACATGTTGCTGCTTATTTCATAATAATCGGAGAATACTTTTCTGAACTCGGTGCCGGTTATCTCGGATGTCGTACTCATATCGGCCAGCAGGGGCGTGAGATAATCTTCGAGTGCCTGGAAATAGACCGTAAATGAATCCGTGGGGACATCATACTTTTCGGCATTCGCCATGATGCTCCAGTATTCGCCTTGAATCCGCACCCATTCATTAGCCACCTGCTGTTTGTCGGATGGCGTCAGGCTCGAATCCGAGGCAATGTAGTCCACATCCAGCTTCACCTGCTCGATCTGCGCCTGCACATCCTCTTCGGCCGTGATGTATCCCGTGGGGGCCTTGTTGCCTTCCGTGAGCTGGATGTCGTAAATGTAAATCGGTCGCCAATAATCGACGTAAAGTACGATTTTTAACAAGGACTTTCCGGATTTGGTCGTATAAACGGCTTCATACACATCAGAATATGGAGCAGATGGCGGGCGTGATATAATGTCGTATCCGTCTTCATAAACGGCACAGAACACGCAGCCGGTCTTGGTTTCCGGCAGTTTGATGCGTGCCTTGAAGACATAGGACATGCCGGCCTTGTAGGTGATCTTACCCCCGAAGCAATCCGTCCAGTTTACGATCTGGCTCGTAGCCGCAATAGCTACCCCTGCATTGCTCGCTTTGTTGGCATCGATCTTCATGTAGGCTCCGTCTGCGTCCGATCCCGAAGTCACCACGTCCGAAACACCCTCTTTGGCGCTGTTCCACGCATAGAGGAATTGTCGGGCTATATAGTTGCGGGCGCCGAACTGAAGATTAGCAATCTCGTCTTTGGCTTCGTTGGCTGCCGTATCATCGGTGTATTTAGATGCTTTGTCCCAATCCGAGCTCTCGAAATTACCCGTTGCACGGGATTCGATACAGCGCATGATGTCGCCACCTTCGCCCTGCGTCCAGATGTCACCCACATCGTAGGGTGTAGTCGGTGTTACGACGAATACACGACGTTTGGCATCGGCCGTGTCCTGCGCCCGCGCCGCCTCTTGCAGGGCCTTTACCGCATCGCTGTCGGCGATCGGCGTCCATTTATAGGTTCCGTCCTCTTCTTTTACCCACCGCCACGATTTGCCCGCATCGGGGTTCGTCATCTCGTCGCTCGATATGGTGAAGTGAATCTGCGGGTATTCCGCCGGAGTGATTTTGGCATTATCGGTTTTGCGGATGACAAAAGCTATGTAGGGATTGTCGCTTCCGACGGTATAGCTCTGGCTCCATACGTAACTTGCTATAACCGCTCCGGATGACGCTATCGGATTGTAACCCATCGTATAGCCTTCGCCCACCGACAATACGGCGCCTTTGGGTATTCCTCCGACCGGAGTTTTGAGCCGGATGCGGGTGCTGTCGGCGATTTTGATCTGATCCCAGGTCTTAATGCCGTCGATATAGGATGCACCGATGCTGCCCTGCTCCCAACAGCCTGCGTCCGTCGGGTCGAAATTCGCGGGCAGCGTATTGGTGAACGTGTCGCCGATATGGTTTTCCTGCTCGCCGTCCGCTATCCATGTTTGGGCCGGTTCATTGTAAAGCGAGGGGGTATAGGGATAGAACCAGTTTTCCACGACACCGTCCAGCCGTTTGTTGATCTCGGACAATTCGCCGGGCAGCGTGTTATCGATGTAATCTTTGGCTTGCTGAGCTTTGCGATCGGCGGAATTGGCAGTGGCCTGGGCTTCGGTGGCCGTCTGATCGATCTGTTCGATGTCGAACTCCTTCTGGAACTGTCCCGTCGCGGGGTCGTAGAGCTTGCCTTGCTTCCAGCCTGCCTCCGGGGTGAAGGCCACGCCGACGCCGTTGTCGCCTACCAGCCGGAACAGCTTGCTCCGGGTGTCCAGCAGCGCCTTCTTGTCCAGGCTGCTGATCATACCTTGCAGATAGATATTATCCAGATAGGCCGAATAGCCCGACATCTGGATCCCGAAGACGGAGAGGTTCGTAAGGTCGCCGAACTGCGCGGCGATATTCTCGGCCGTAAACTCCCAGTCGCTGACATTGCGGAGATAACGCTGGTAGGTGCGCGTCGAGTAGCGCGAGCTCCGCCGGGCGGTATTCGTGAACGAGCCGTAGGCCACGAAGGTCATCGATTCCATCGGATCGATCTGCTTGGTAAAGGTGGCCGACAGGGGGCGCAGCTCGTAGCGGAACTGCTCGTTACGGTCGCCCAGGACTTCCGTGATACGGAAATAGACCGTGGCGAAGCCTGCGAAAGTGCGGTTGCCTCGGCCGTCGTCGGAATCTGCCGTCGCATTGTTCGACGGGTCGAAGTCGTGGAAGATGCCCATACATATATCTCCGACAGCTACGGCGCCGATCTCGCCCTCTTCGAGTTTGAGCGTTACGAGCTTCTGCTCCTTGTCCACGCTCTCGATCACCCCGGCGCCCGGAGCGCTCCAGTCGTCCCCGACGCTGATGCCCACGCGGTTGTACCGAAGCTCCGGAACCTCCAGAAAACGGCGGATGAAGAGGCTCTCCAGCTCGCCGGCGCCTTTTTCATTTATAAACCCGCCCACTCCGGTAATACCGGAGGCATATGATGGTCCAAATTGTGCCCCTGCGTTGAAAGTCATTCTACCCTTGAACGTATCGGGTGCCTGCTTGTTGGCAAACTCCCATATTGCCCTTCGTGCAGAATAAGCATTTGTATCGGTCGGAAAAGTATTATCGTATCGGGTGATTAGATATATAGCCGCTCCATTCTCCGCAATGCCTATACGTTGGGAATAGAGCGATGCTTTCACGTCCGATTCAATACTGCCCAGGCGGGAATAAGGTGTATTGTCGCCTACCGTATAGGTTGCGATGTACTCGTTGTATAGTTTTTTTTCATAACCTTGAATCCGGGAAAGACGACCGTCTATACCGAATTGAGGACCCATTAATCGTACAGCCTGTCCTGCTTCGTAGTTTTTTTCGTTGTGTGTACAATACACGGGATTCGTTTCACAGTCATAGACTGTCGTGTCGCTGCTATGTTTGGCAGCATAGGAAGTGCCGGCATTAAGAAGTTCTTGTTCTGCTTCGTCTATGCGTTGCTGGGGGAGTTTGACGCCTGTGAGTACGAAAGTGTCAGGCCCTCGGTCATCATCTTTTCCACGAGGACGCATGTTTTCATTCGGTATAATCTGCTGACTTTCGCCGGACGTTTCGACTTGGGCGATGATTTCAAATTTCTTGTTGAATCCGTCTTCGGGTTTCCAGGTCGCGGGGTCGATATTGTCGCCATTGTCGTCGATAAGGGCGAGTTCGAAATCCCAGCCGATCAAATCGCCGCTCGTAAAATGTGCCCCCAGCGTTTCTCCTTCGATTACGTCTGAAGGTAGAAATGGCGTGTCGTTGCATACCATGACGTATGCCTTGTCGGTCTGCCCTTCAATGATTGTCCGATCGATAGTTTCTACCGAAGTGACGGTTTCCGTGTTCTTCGGGTAGATGTCGTCGAAAAACACTACGACTTCCTTGATTTCGTTTTTTGTAAGTCCGGGACGTGCGTCTATGTATTGCTGCCCATCCGGAAGCCGTAACCGGACTTCGGAAACGTGGTTCGTTACGCCGCCCTGTTCGGATTGTCCGTATTCTTTCGTCAGGTTGCGCGTGGAGCCGAATACATAGAAACGGGTCCCGTATTCGGAATCGTCCCCTTTCTTGGCCGGGATGCTTTTGACGACTTCTCCGCGTTTGAATGTTTCCGGCGTTCCGAAGTTCAGTTTTCCGAAATGCAGGGTTACGATACTGCCGTTCTCCTCGGTCCACCATTCGACATCGAAAGTCTCGGCAATGGATGATAAGGCATCCCAACAGGTATCGCCATTGAACGATACGAGCTTGTTGGTTTCCGGATGTTCGACATTTACACTTCCCATCTGCCAGTTGTTTCCTCCCAGTGCCTTGTTCATGTTGGCGACGATGAGCGCCCCGAAGGATGCCAAGTCTGTCGTGTTGTGGAATACAGCTTCAGGATTATCGCCTCCCAGCCAGAAGCAGATGAAATTTTTCATGTGGTTTTGCTGCGCCTGGAACTGAAGCGTGTATTTGTAGCCGCCGGTTTTGTTGTCGAAATCCGGATAAACCTCCGACATGATTTCGAATTTGCGGCCTTTGTAGGTGATGTATGATCCGAGGGGGAAATCCAGCGGGGTAAGCAAACTAAAGGGGAGTTCGATGTAATAATCCCCCATAAGTGCGTATTTGATAATGGCACTCGTTGTTACGGGCGCATCGTATATCGCTTTACCGGAAGGGTTGTATATTGTCATTTCGTCGATATATGTATCCTGTGCCATCACAGGGTCGATACAAAAGTGTGGGGTTTCGGCACATTATGCAAGTAATTTTAAGAAAAAATACAGAAAAACGCCCCGGTCTTTTGACCGGGGCAAGAGGGGGTTGCTTCCATCCGTATTTTAAGGTTTAAGCCATGAACTTTGCGGCTTAACGATTAGACGAGCGTTGTTATATGCCATCTTCAATGTTAAGCATGTGCGCGCTGTATAGGTATTATTCCCTATTTTATGCGTGGCTAAAGCTAAATCCGGATTGGGTGATCCAGGGGTAAGGCATAAGGGCAACAGAAGTTGTATTTTCCCTTCGTAATACTGGGGGACAGCTATTTTGTAATTTGACCTTGCTTTTTTTTGGGCTTCATTAATCGCGCCAACGAGTCTTCTGCGCATTTCGTCTGAACTCAGCCCTTGCATGTGTGCAGGAAATCTGTCCATGTTGTCCGCAATGATATGGTCGATTTGAGGGACTACCCTGCATTGAGGATTGAAAATCAAATCCTCGGGTTTCTGGAAAAAATCAGCAATGTCCGGAATATTATCGCCGAATTTGCTAATTAGCTGAATATCGCTTTCCCTGACAAATGCCTTGAAAACATAAGGCGATAAACCTTTCTCGGCTACATCTGGCCTATTGTTGCGTTCAGCAAGAGCAAATATGCTTTCCAAATTTGCAGTTACAAGTCCAGTATTGAAACATGCAAAATTGTTATCAGAAGAAAAGGATATTTTATTTTCAGATTTAATTTTGCGGAAAGTATGTTCGATATAACTTTTCAAAATGGAATATTTGGCTTGCGTAGCATCTGAGAAATCCCATGGTTCCGGATCTGCTATATTATTCGCAAGATATTCAATAGATGCGTCATAATTAGGGAACCAACAAAAGTCAAAAAGAGCCGAATGAAATTTTTTCATAAACGTAAGTTTTTTATATTGTCAATAAATAAAAAGACCGCCATGTAATATTATGACGGTCTTATTGTATCCTTTATGTTCGATATTCGTGGTTACGGATAGACCCGTACGTCTATATTTCATTATATGATGCAAATATAGTACACGTTTTTTCGAGGTGCAAATTTTTTGCCAACTTTTTAGTTGCACTATGAAAACGTAGCCGAATACACGTTTATTGTCCTAACGTATGGAAATGATAAAGAGCGAAATTCGTAAGATTGGAGAAGAACTGCAATTGATTTGATAAGGATGGGGAGGGGCTAACGCATCATTTTACGATGAATAGCAGAAGCGAGTAAAAGGCTGGGATAGATTCCCGGCCTTTCCTATTCGCGTGCCGCCCGATCTGCGGGGTTGGGTTCTCGGAATTTCACTGCTAATTTACAGGCATTCAATCGATAATTTTCAAATTGAGTGCTGTTGCTATATAAAAGATTATACGTATTGCCTAAATCCGGGACATATAGTGTTACGGTTCCTTTGTGTAATTCTGCAACAAAAGCAGCATAGTTAGATAAAAATGCCTCTTGTGATGTTCCTTTGATCAAAAATGTCAATGTTACGTCACGTTCATTTACAACCGGTGAATCCGGAACAATAATATCTATTCCGTTTTGTGTTGGATCGTCATTTTCGACAAATTCTTTGAGAGATGGAGGTGTAAGGAGGGCTGCATATGCTCCTGAAAGCATGGCAACTCCCATTGTAGATAAC
>ERZ1504242.802-NODE-802-length-9094-cov-4.639894_pt1 | contig 9094 bp, 8 predicted proteins | sample MGYA00572397_ERZ1504242 | MGnify/ENA primary metagenome ERZ1504242 (study PRJEB39906, sample SAMEA3182102) | gut metagenome | biome: human; feature: gut; material: Stool; isolation source: human stools | place: Canada | collected 2013-02-18 ... | reverse complement strand
TCTGAAAATCCTTTTCGGGAATCTGTTTACGAGATATAGGAGTGCCATCTCTCAGTACACAATCGGACCCATTCAAAGCTATCACTGCATCGTATGGAATCTCTTCAAGCTCGTGAAGATCGGTAAACGCCCTCCCAGTTGCTATTATGATTTTTATACCGGATTCATGAACTTGCTGCAACGCTTCGATAGCCGACTGCGGAACGCGGTGAGTGTCGAAACTCACCAATGTTCCGTCTACATCTAAAAATATAGCTTTGGTCTCCATTATAAAATATTTTGGTCTAATAAATTCATTCTATCTGCATCATCTCAATTTTGTGAATATCTATATTCATTCGGTGCAACTCCCGTTGCTTTCTTAAACACCAGACTGAAATATTGCACACTCGGATAGCCCAGCCGACGCGCTACGGCAGCAGGTGTATTACCGCCTTCCGATAACATTTTCTTGGCCGTGTACAAGCATTTGAACTGGAAGTATTCAGCCAATGTCTTACCCGTCTCAAACCTCAGCAAATCATCAAAGTAAGCCGTCGAAAGATTCAGTTTTTCGGCACAGCATCCGGAAGTGGGCAGCTTCCCCTCCTGCAACTTTCCGGAAGTGATATACTCGTCCAATATCCCTTCCATTTTCCCCAGAATCATCTTGTTCTTATTCTCACGGGTGATGAATTGCCGCTCATAGTAACGTGAGCAATAATCCAGCAGCAATTCGATGTGACGGGACAGGATGGTATTGCTATGCGTATCAATGGAATGATGAAGTTCATCATCAATATTCTCAAGGCAACACGTCACTTTGGCCGTTTCGCGCTGTGACAGATGCAACGCCTCCTCCTTGCGGTAGAAAAAGAAAGTATAGTTGTCGATATGATTCTTTAACGTAGTACAAAGCAATAAATCGGGATGAAATGCCAGCAGCCAACCTTTGTCCGGAAGCGTATTGTTCTTGTTCATCCGGAATATCTCGCCGGGAGTAAGAAATACCATCGTAGCATTGGAATAATCATAATATTTCCGTCCGCAGCAGTCACAATCCCCTTCACAGTCCTCAATCAGTAGGATGGCATAGAATTCAAACTTCACAGCATCCTGATACACACTAGGATTTTCCAGATTAATAATGCTTACCTGAGGATGCAACGTTTTACATCCCAGGCACCGGTTACATTCACATACGGTCTTTATGTCCAATGTATTGTCTTTCATCACCTATAAAGTCATTCTCATTATTGTAACTTCAGATATATAAAATCTTAAGGATATGTTTTCCACACCTTCACAATATACCAATTACAAAATTAGAGGAAAATCCAGACATCTTCACTACCCTTATTACGGATTATATAACCTTAGTTACTGTTTTTATATCTGGCTACGTGACTTCATCTCCAGATACTTGTTTATCACGTCCACAGAAAGATTTTCCGGTGTAGTCAGCACAGAACTGATGCCGTGCTGCTTCAAGGTGGAGACTATCAGCCGTTTCTCGAATACAAATTTCTCGGCAATGACATGGCGGTAATACCCTTCCGTATCCCTCGCAGGAGTGGCGACGTACTCTTTCAGAGCGGCATCTTCGAAGAAGATGACCAGCAACCGGTGCTGGCGGTTCAACTGCTGCAAATAAGCCAACTGGCGATTCAAGCTGCCGATGCCGGAAAAATTGGTATACAGCACCAAAAGACTGCGTTTGTTGACGCGCTTGTTCAAATGTACGCACAATGAGGAAAAGTCGGTCTCCCCAAAAGTAGTCTGCTGGCTGTAAAGGTTCTCCAATAACGCCTGCATTTGTCCGGGCTGTCGGGAGGCGGGGATAAATGTATCAAAGTGCTCATTAAACGTTACCAGTCCGGCTTTATCCTCCTTCCGCATGACAACGTACGAAAGAACCAGGGAGGCATTAATAGCATAGTCCAGCAAGGTCATCCCGCGAAATGCCTGCTGCATAATCCGCCCCTTGTCTATCACGTTATAGATTTGCTGGGAACGCTCGTCTTGATAGACATTTACCATAAGTTCGTGCCTCCGGGCGCTTGCTTTCCAGTTTATCGTGCGGTAATCGTCGCCTTTCACATACTCCTTTATCTGTTCGAACTCCGTATGATGCCCCACCCTGCGGATACGTTTGATGCCCAATTCCGTCAAGTTGTCGCTGATAGCAAGCAACTCATAACGATGGAGCATCAGATAGGACGGATATACCTTGACATCCAGCGGAGCATCGCAAGTATATCTGCGGGAAAGCAATCCCATTCTGCCTGCCACAAACACCCGAATCCGTCCGAAAGAGTAAATCCCCCGTCGCGTGGGACGCAGATGATACGTAATCGTCCTGCCCTCATTCGCCTGGAGCCTCATCCGGAAATCAATATTCCGCAACTGGAATGCAAAAGGAATCTCATCCACCACTTCCACAGCCACCGGATGCGGATAACTGCTCTCCACACGTATGTTCACGGTGTTTTCATCTCCGTTGGAGAAGCGGGTAGCACACTGGCGGAATGCCCGGATGCCGCGAATGCGATAGAGCATCACCCCATCCACCAGCGCCGACACCGCCAAAACAAAAAGCGCCCACTGCCCGATTGCAAAGAATGGAGCAAAGACGTACCCGATACCCATCAGCAGGACTATCAGAACAAGAGCAATATAGAATCGGCGGCCTAATCTCATTTCGGCACTTCCACCTTATCAATCAGACGTTGCGTCACCTTTACCGGCGAATAGCCTTCCATCTCGGCTTCCGCTGTCAATATCAAGCGATGCTGAAGCACATACGGAGCAACGAACTTAATATCCTCCGGTGTCACAAAGTCACGTCCCTGCAACAGTGCATATGCCTTGGAGGCCTGCATCATTGCCACGGACGCACGCGGAGAAGCTCCTAAATATACAGCCTTGCTGGTACGCGTCTGCTGTACAATCAACGCGATGTACTGAAGCAGCGTGCGGTCTACAAACACGTGTTCCATCAGCCTGCGCAACGAAAGCAGTTCTTCTTTTGTGAGCACGGGCGCCAGGCTCTCCAACTTCACCAACGAAGCATTGGCGTGGTGGCGCTCCAGGATGTCCACCTCCTCCTCCAATGAGGGATATCCCATGGTTATTTTCATCAGGAAGCGGTCCAGTTGCGCTTCAGGTAACTTATAAGTCCCCTCCTGCTCCACCGGATTCTGGGTTGCCAGAATCGTATAGAGTTCTCCCATCTGATGCGTGGTACCGTCAATGCTGACCTGCCGTTCTTCCATAACCTCGAACAAGGCTGCCTGCGTCTTGGCGGGAGCGCGGTTTATCTCGTCCACCAGCACGAGGTCGGCAAACACCGGTCCTTGATGAAAGTCAAAGTCATTGGTTTTCATGTTGAAGACCGTAGTACCCAACACATCACTCGGCATCAAGTCCGGAGTAAACTGAATGCGGCTGAAGTCCGCCTTAATCAAGCGTGCCACCAGACGGGCAAGCAGTGTCTTTGCCACCCCCGGCACTCCCTCCAGCAACACATGACCGTTTGCCAGGACAACCGTCAGCACCAGGTCCACCGTCTGCTCCTGCCCCACTATGACCGTAGCAATCCGGTCCTTCAACGCTTGTATCTTCTCGGAAAAGAGAGTCAAGTCCACCCGTTTTTCTGTGTTCTCTTCCATAAATATCTTCTTTATATATGATTGATTATTTCATTCATTCTATCAATAAGCCGTTTCATCTCTTCCTCAGAGATACTGCGCCCTCCGTACACCACCGGCCTCACCTCGCGGATGAACGCGGCTATTTCCCCCGCTTCCATACCCGTCTTCCGGGCAATCCTGCCGAAAGAGCGCTCATCCTCTGCCACTTCCTCCACATCCACTTGTATTTCCCTCCTCAGTTCCTCCGCAAAATAGAGATATTTCTTGCGGACTAAGTCAGCATGGTCCTTCTTCTGATAATAAAGAGTACCTATCAACTCTGCAAACTCCAAAGACTTATTTTCCGGTTCGCGGATAACCGGAATGGCGCGCTGCTTCCTGCGGGCTGTAAATATCATAAAGAGCAGGATGGAAACCATACTCAAGTACAATGCCCAGCGAAGCGGCGGCTGCGAAAGGAAATAGCGAAAAGGAGACATCTGTACCTGGGCTGTTTCTTTCATATAGCCTTCGGTACGGACAATGGGAAATCCACCCATCTGGGACAATATACGAAAAAGATAAGCCGCATTCTTCCCATCCAGCACACCATAGTTCGTAAAAAGCAGGGGAGTGGAAGCCAGTATAACTTCCCCTTTTCCCCAAGAAACCGACATGGCAACCGGATGAGCAGCTTCTCCGGTAACAGTTTTTTCCGCCAACACTTTACTAGAAATGGAATCTGCAAAGAAATAAGACTGACAAAGTTGGGGATAGAAACAGAAAGTCTGCTGCGGATAAACCGCCGAATCCCCCACCCAGCACAAACTGTCTTTCGAAAGCAATGCAGTGGCATATTTTTTCAAAGCCGACGGACTGAAATAGGAATAGCTGCACTCAAATCCCAGCGTATCTTTCAAAATACGGCTGAAAGAGCTCCCCACCAGCATAATCCGGTCTCCCCGTCCCGCCATCTTCAACATCGCCTCCACATCTACATCCGTCAAATGCAGGTTATCGGTAACAACCAGTATTCCGCGGCGGAGCGTCGTATCTTCCTGCTCCAGTTCATAAAAAGTCTTTCTCGACAACGAATATCCCTTCGGCAACGATGAAGACAGCAGGCTATCGAACACGGCACAGCCGAACGGTTGCTTGTCATAATGGCTGAACGTAGGGTTCCAGACAAACTTCTTTGGCAGACGGCACTCTATCGCAAACATCAACACCAGAAAAACAATGATACCGGCTATAAACCAATGGTTCCCCTTCATGCCGCCCCTCCTTTCTCCACTTCTTTCTGCAAATCCCGCATCGCATGGAACAAAGTTTCGGTCGCTTCAAAATTTCCGTAACGTACTCGTAGAAAATGGTTGGTCATTTGGCGGAAAGCTGGCAGACGGACTTCATAGATATATTGTGTTGGCGTTTTATATAACTGCCAGTCTATACGTTTTCCATCGCTGAGCTGTTTCAGCGTCTGCAGATAGAGCAAACGCACCGCCTCCCGATAATCCGTCCGGACAAGCGCATCGGCAATTCCCTCCGCAAAATCCACTCCATAGATGGTGTCCTCCCCCACTGTATAGGGCAGGGTACTCTTGCGCGAACGCATGAACAGTTCCGGACGCTTCTTGTACACAAACCAAATGACCAATACCAGGATAAGAACGGCAATGCATATCAATACGACCTCCGAATATTCTGCCACCAACGTATTCCCGAATATCTTGTCCAGCAGCTTGCCGAACCATCTGCTGAACCACTCAAGTACATTAATTTCGGGAGCTATCAACTCACGACTGTAAGCAAACGCCGGGTCAGACTGCCAAGCGGCAACCTGTGCAGTATCACAAACCAGTGTATCAGCCGGAGCCATATTCATAGTCCGTTATCAGAGTTTATCAAAATTGTCAATATCACTCTCCACCATCACATAATCTATCTTTTCCGAAGCATGACCGTATTGATAAGCCAGTCCCAGCAATGAGAAAATCATGGACATATAAACGCCGAATGCCTGGACCACCGCCAGCAGATAAAGCACAAAGCTATAGGCTGCCGATACAGTGGCACCGCCACCTGCATCAGTCATTGCAAAGATATATTTCACAATAGTCCCGATATACCATGGAATCATCGTCACTCCCTGCAAGATGGCGGCGATGAATCCCATAACAATGGAAATCAGTACGATACCTCCCCAGGTAGCGAAACCCAGTCGGTAGGCCTTCTTCAAGGCATCTATGATATAGATATCTTCGAACAGATAGACTGGAGCCCAAATAGCAAGTGGCACAGACACCACCACAACGAGCAGAACGAACAAGAACGCAATCGCCATGAACGGAATGACGGTGGCTATAAAACCAACAATAAGCCCTACAAACAGCACCAAAAGCACACCGATAATCATTATCAGAAATACCCTTCTGACATTACGGAACAACAAGGGCTTCAGCATCCCTAACGTCACTCCCTCCAAGCATTCTTCCCGTTCATTGTAAGTACGGACCAATGCGTAGACCAAAGAGGTCAGCATGACAGTTCCTAGCAGATAGAGAACGGCATACAGACTGTAATAAGTCACCAGTGCCATGATGGACGCTCCGACAACAGAAGAGTCGAACGAGCCTCCGGTCATATCACCCAGAGCCATTGTACCGCTCATCAGCCCGTTCAAGCTCAGTCCCTGAAGCAGACAAAGCGGCAACATCAGATATGTGGTGAATTTCATCAACGGCTTCCAATTCTCTTTGATAAAATCAAAGGTAGCAGTTAGTTTCTCTCCAAAAGAACGTTGTACATACAGTGCGATTTTAGGTTTCTGTGCTTCCATGCTTCTTTCTGTTTAGGTAAATAAATATAATAAAAAAAGATAAACGACAAAGAGAGTAGAATAAAGCCGAACCTCAAAGCATCCGGAAGTTCGGTATGGCGGGTAACGAATCCTTCTATAAATCCTGCCATGATGAATACGGGTACCGTACCCACCACTATTTTCAGTCCTTTTTTGGCTCCCCGTTTGAAAGATTCCAGCCTTGAATAGGTTCCGGGAAAGAGCCATCCGTTGCCCAGGGCAAGACCGGCAGCACCGGCTATAATAATCGCCCAGATTTCGAGTGTCCCGTGCAGCCAAATGGCAAGGAAGGACTCCCAAAGCAAGTCGTGCTGATAAAAGAAGGTTTGGAAAGCCCCTATCATGATACCATTGTTAAGGAGCATGTATCCGGTGCCAAAACTGGTCAGCAACCCCATGGCAAAGCAGTTGAAGGAGACCATGATATTGTTCAGCGTGATACTCAGAAACATGGGGAACTCGGAGGAACCGTTATATACAGCCATAGGTTCACCATTAGCGATATTGTTCAAAGTCATATCCACATAGGAGTTTCCTAAAATCAAACGCACAAAATCGGGATCTCCGGCAGCGGATACCACTCCTATCAATGCGCTGACCACAAATATAATGAAGGAAGCCACCAGCTCACGGCGTGCATCGTGCATGGCCGAAGGCACTTCACGGATCCAGTAGGTGATAATTCTTGACCATTTCTCGCGCTTGTTTCTATAAATGCGGTTGTGCAATGCCGAGGCAAGATTGTTCAGATAGATAGTGATGCGGGAAGCGGGGAAATGCGTTTGGGCAAAAGCCAGGTCTGCCGTAAGCTCCGTATATGCGTCGGCAAGCTCATCGGGAGACAGACTGTCCGCCTGCTCCACTATTTTTTCTGCTTGTTTCCATTTTTCGATGTTCCGCCGGATAAACGTCACTTCTTTCATACCCCATGAATATTTCAGAGAAGTTTTGTCTGAAATCGGTAACAAAAATAAGAGAATAATGATATATTTGCAATGAAATACTAAAAATGTTTTATCAGGAATGGCAGAATCTACAATTATCACCGGACAATTTGTCCGCATCAGTCAAACGCCTGCCAGTATCGGTGAGCGGCTCATTGCACTGGCCATAGATTATATTCTGCTCGGATTCTATGTATTTTCTACTTTGGCCTTGTTTTCACGGATTCATCTACCCTCTGATTTCACGATGCTTTTCTTTTTTACCATTGTCTACCTGCCAGTCTTGCTTTATGCATTTCTCTGCGAAATGTTCAACCAGGGACAAAGCATAGGCTCGTACCTGCACCGATGGCTTCTCTTTCCTATCGACGGACCGGTGACCGGTGGTCTGGGACTTCTGGTCGTCCTTTTGACCAAAAACAGCCAGCGAATGGGAGACCTTGCCGCCGGCACCATGGTAATCAAGGAAAAGAATTACCGCAAGATACACGTCAGCCTCGATGAGTTCGACTACCTGACCAAAGACTACCGACCTACCTATCCACAAGCTTCCGACTTGTCATTGGAGCAAATCAACGTCATTACTCGGACCCTGCAATCGGGTAAGAAAGACCGTACACGACGCATTGCCTCCCTTGCGAAAAAAGTGCAGGAACTTCTCTCCATCACTCCTCATGACGGTAACCCGGAAAACTTTCTTCAAACCATTCTCCGGGACTACCAGTATTATGCCTTGGAAGAAATTTAATACAAACTTCCAACAAAACCCAAGAAGTGTTAAGTCTTACGCTTATTTAAGATTCAAGCTGCATCTTTTTGGTTTTTCATTTGTTAATTAACTAGAAGGTCTTAACTAAATAACAAAGAACAATTATGAAACGAATCATTACATTAATCACACTGGTGTTGGTAAGTGCATCGACCCTGATGTATGCACAGAGTAGCAGCGAAACACGCCAAGCAGAGCGTAAAGCCCAACGCGAAGCCCAGAAAGCACGCGAAAAAGCGGAAAATGAAAGGAACTATACCATTGCCGTCCAGGCATTGAAAGAGGGCAAGTTTGTATTGGAAGCAGACCAGCTGGTATTCAAGAGAGGAAGGAGTGCATTTGTTTCATCGACAACAAACTTCGTTATGATGGACGGTGAACACGCATCTGTACAAATAGCTGCCAACAGTGCCCTTGCAGGCCCCAACGGAATAGGCGGCATCACAGTGGACGGCAGCAGAAAGGAAATGAAAATCACGACCGACAAAAAGGGAAACGTGAATTGCAGCTTCAGCGTACAAGGCATCGGAATATCCGCACAAGTGTATATCACACTGACCAACGGCGGCAATAATGCATCGGCAAGAATCAGCCCGAACTTCAATTCGAATACCCTGACGCTGAACGGAGTCCTGGTTCCATTGTCCCAGTCAAACGTTTACAAAGGGCGGGCTTTATAAAACACCCCTTTTGTCCGTACAAAGTATAAAGAAAAGAAGATATTCATATCGTGTTCGCATTCTGTTAATATCGTGTAGACACGATATTAACAGAATGCGATACAAGGAATTAATAAACAGTTATACAGAATATTAATTCCTTGCATCGTACATAAAGGGAGCTAACAGAATGTGGACATTTATTCTTTTATCTGTTGACACGTTGGGCAATAATATACCGAACCACCCAT
>ERZ1504242.799-NODE-799-length-9102-cov-2.689179_pt1 | contig 9102 bp, 6 predicted proteins | sample MGYA00572397_ERZ1504242 | MGnify/ENA primary metagenome ERZ1504242 (study PRJEB39906, sample SAMEA3182102) | gut metagenome | biome: human; feature: gut; material: Stool; isolation source: human stools | place: Canada | collected 2013-02-18 ... | reverse complement strand
TAAAAATAGTCCCGAATATAAGAAGTATTTTGATGAATTAATGAATACGCACGACCTGCGTATGAAATACACAGAAGAATTCCTTTCAAAAGGAACAAAGGTTTCTTCTGCCGACGAAGCACTGGGAATTAAGGCTGTAGACTATATCGCTTTAGCTCCGAAAGTGGATGCTAATCAGGCTTATCAATGGTTAAGCCAGTCTGTAAATGCGGTGAAAGGTGAATCTGCTGGAGCTACTTTGTTCTATTTTCTTCAGATGTCATTGGACAAACTGAAAGCAGATCCTAATCATAAAGAACAATTTATTCAGGATTATCTGCTCGCTTCAGAATATGCGGATGATGCTATTGCTGCGGAAACTAGCGAAGCAAAGAAGAAAAACCTGATGGGTATAAAAGATAATCTCGTTGCTTTGTTTGTGAATAGTGGTACTGCTGACTGTGAATCACTGCAAGGTATCTATGGTCCGAAAGTAGAATCTAACCAGACAGACTTGGCTTATCTGAAAAAAGTAATCGATATCATGAAAATGATGAGATGTACGGAAAGTGAAGCTTATCTGCAAGCATCTTTCTATGCTTATAAGATGGAGCCGACTGCTGAAGCTGCTACCGGATGTGCTTATCAGGCATTCAAGAAAGGTGATATTGACGGTGCAGTGAAGTTCTTTGACGAAGCAATCCAACTGGAAACAGACAACGTGAAGAAGGCTGAAAAGGCATACGCTGCCGCAGCTGTATTGGCTTCTGCCAAGAAGTTGTCTCAAGCCAGATCATATTGCCAGAAAGCAATTAGTTTCAACGAGAACTACGGTGCTCCTTATATTCTGATTGCCAACCTGTATGCAATGAGTCCTAACTGGAGTGATGAGTCTGCATTGAACAAATGTACTTACTTTGCTGTAATAGATAAGCTGCAACGTGCAAAAGCAGTGGATCCAAGTGTAGCTGAAGAAGCAAACAAATTGATTGGCACTTATTCCGGTCATACTCCGCAGGCGAAAGACCTCTTTATGTTAGGTTATAAAGCAGGCGACCGTATTACTATCGGTGGCTGGATCGGAGAGTCTACAACGATTAGATAAAATTTATGTTGCGAAAACGAAGTAACCGTTTGTTGCATAAAAGCATAAGCATAACAATTGCCTTCGGGGCAATTGTTATGCTTCTTTCATTTTCTTCCTGCGGCGGCAAGAAGAATGCGCTGGGCGACGCTATAACTGAACGTGATTCATTGCCGGTGATGAATACACTGGGAGTAACGACCCTTATATCCGATTCGGGAGTGACACGCTACCGGGTAAACACGGAAGAGTGGACGGTATACGACCGCAAGAAACCTTCTTATTGGGCGTTCGAGAAAGGAGTGTATCTGGAACAGTTTGATTCTATCTTTAATATCGAGGCCAGCATTAAAGCAGATACCGCTTATTATTATGATAAGCAGAAGCTCTGGAAACTGATAGGAAACGTTGATATACAAAACCGGAAAGGGGAGCGTTTTAATACCGAGTTACTTTATTGGAACGAATCTACTCAGAAAGTATATTCCGATAAGTTTATACGCATCCAGCAGCCGGACCGGGTGATTACCGGACACGGCTTTGACTCTAATCAACAAATGACCGTTTATGTCATTCAGAATATTGAAGGTATTTTCTATGTAGACGAAAACGAGGGAACCGCTCAGCCGGAAGTAAAAACATTGCCACCGGATTCTACGAAAAAAGATTCTGTGAAATAAACTATGAATATTTATATCTCTTTACTCATCACGATGGCTTTCTCCGCTTTCTTCTCAGGAATGGAGATCGCGTTTGTCTCAGTGGATAAGTTACGCTTTGAAATGGAACGTAAGGGAAGAGTCACATCCCGTATCCTTTCTGTTTTTTTTAAGCACCCGAACGAATTTATCTCTACCATGCTGGTAGGAAACAATATAGCATTGGTTATCTATGGTATATTGATGGCACAGATTATCGGCGATAATCTGTTGGCCGGATTTATTGATAGCCACTTTCTGATGGTACTGGCTCAGACCGTCATTTCCACTCTGATTATTTTGGTGACTGGAGAGTTCCTTCCTAAAACATTGTTTAAGATCAATCCCAATCTGGTATTGAATGTTGCCGCTATTCCGCTTTTTATCTGTTATATCGTCTTATATCCTATATCCAAGTTCGCTTCCGGAGTATCCTGCCTGTTTCTTCGTATTTTTGGAATGAAGGTAAACAAGGAAGCTTCGGATATCGCTTTCGGAAAAGTCGATTTGGACTACTTTATACAGAGTAGCATCGATAATGCCGAAAATGAAGAAGAACTGGACACGGAAGTGAAGATCTTTCAGAATGCACTCGACTTTTCGAGCATAAAGATACGTGACTGTATCGTTCCACGTACCGAAGTGGTGGCTGTTGATCTCACAACCTCACTGGATGAGCTCAAGAACCGTTTTATAGAATCCGGCATCTCGAAGATTATTGTGTATGACGGAAATATAGATAATGTGGTCGGTTATATCCATTCGTCGGAAATGTTTCGTGCTCCGAAAGATTGGCACGATAACGTGAAAGATGTGCCCATTGTACCCGAAACAATGTCCGCTCACAAACTGATGAAACTGTTCATGCTGCAAAAGAAGACGATTGCGGTGGTGGTAGACGAGTTTGGAGGTACGTCCGGCATTGTATCATTGGAAGATTTGGTAGAAGAGATTTTTGGTGATATAGAAGATGAACATGATAATACTTCATATATCAGCAAGAAGATTGATGAAAATGAATATGTTTTGTCCGCCCGCCTGGAAATAGAAAAGGTCAATGAAATGTTCGGACTTGACCTGCCCGAATCGGACGACTACCTGACAGTTGGCGGATTGATACTGAGCCAATATCAGAGTTTCCCGAAACTACATGAATTGGTCCGTGTCGGTCGTTATGAGTTTAAAATAATCAAGGTGACAGCGACAAAAATAGAACTTGTACGCTTAAAAGTCATGGAATAATGGCGATAACCGTGAAATTTTTAGCTAATAAATAGAAGCATATTAGCATTTTTTGTATCGCGTGGAAGGTAATGCAACCGCACCAGGCACATGACGTAGGTGAGGTGAACGGAGATGCTCTTTCCGCTCAGGAGTATCAGAATTTGGTAGAAGAATATACCGAGGTGATAAAGCTCTCTCGTGGAGTGACTGCACTGAACGACGAACAGACCAATCAGGTGCGCGACGAAGTATGGCGTTCCTACGTAAATAACAAACTGGTTGAGAAAGAAGCAAAAGCATTGGGATTGACAGTCTCTGCTGCTGAAATTCAGGATATCCTGAAAGCAGGCGTGCATCCTTTGTTGCAACAGACTCCTTTCCGCAACCCGCAGACCGGTGCTTTCGATAAGGATATGCTGAATAAGTTCCTGGTAGATTATGCCAAGATGAGCGAATCTCAGATGCCTGCTCAGTATGCCGAACAGTATAACAACATGTACAAATACTGGTCATTCATCCAGAAAACATTGGTTCAGAGCCGTCTGGCTGAGAAATATCAGGCATTGGTATCTAAAGCACTTCTTTCCAATCCGGTAGAAGCACAGGATGCTTTCGATGCAAGGGTGAATCAATACGACCTGTTGATGGCTGCCGTTCCTTATTCTTCTGTAGTAGACTCTACAATCGTAGTGAAAGAATCGGAACTGAAAGACCTTTATAACAAGAAGAAAGAACAGTTCAAGCAATATCAGGAAAGCCGTGATATCAAGTACATCGATGTTCAGGTGACTGCAAGTGCCGAAGACAGAGCTGCTATCCAGAAGGAAGTAGACGAAGCTACCGAACAGTTGGCTAACACAACAGACGATTATACTTCTTTTATCCGTTCTGTAGGTTCGGAGGCTCCTTATGTAGACTTGTTCTACAACAAGACAGCTTTCCCGGCTGATGTAGTTGCCCGTCTGGATTCTGCTTCTATAGGTTCAGTTTATGGTCCTTACTATAATGGTGCCGACAATACTATCAATTCATTCAAAGTAGTTGCCAAGACTGCCGCTGCCGACTCTATCGAGTTCCGTCAGATCCAGGTATTTGCAGAAGATGCATTGAAGACAAAAACCTTGGCAGACAGTATCTATACTGCTATCAAAGGAGGTGCTAACTTCGCGGATCTGGCTAAAAAATATGGTCAGACAGGTGAAAGCAACTGGATGAGCTCTGCACAATATGAAGGAGCGCAGATCGATGGTGACAACCTGAAGTTTATCTCTGCTATCAACAATACAGGTGTGAACGAAGTAGTGAACCTGCCGTTAGGTCAGGCTAATGTAATCCTCCAGGTGACTAACAAGAAAGCCGTGAAGGATAAATATAAAGTAGCTGTTGTGAAACGTGAAGTTGAGTTCAGCAAAGAAACATATAACCGTGCTTACAATGACTTCAGCCAGTTCATCGCTGCTAATCCTACTGCAGAAAAGATGGCCGCTAATGCTGAAGAAGCCGGATACAGACTGTTGGACAGAAAAGACTTGTATAGCTCAGAACATACGATCGGTGGTGTAAGAGGTACTAAAGAAGCATTAAGATGGGCATTCTCCGCTAAACCGGGTGATGTTTCCGGTTTGTACGAATGTGGCGAAAGCGATCACATGGTTGCAGTGGCTTTGGTAGGTGTTACTCCGGAAGGATATCGTCCTTTGAAAGCTGTACAGGATCAGTTGAGAGCTGAAATTGTTAAAGATAAGAAAGCTGAAAAGATTATGGCTGACATGAAAGCCGCTAACGCGACTTCTCTCGACCAGTACAAAGCGATGTCCGGTGCAGTAAGCGATTCTTTGAAGTTGGTTACATTTGCCGCTCCTGCCTATGTGTCAGCATTGCGTAGCAGCGAACCGTTGGTAGGTGCTTATGCTTCTGTTGCCGAAATGAACAAGCTGAGTGCTCCGATCAAAGGTAATGCAGGCGTATTTGTACTGCAGATGTATGGCAAAGACAAACTGAGCGATACCTTCAACGCTAAAGATGAAGAAGCTACACTGGCCAACATGCATGCACGCTTCGCAAGCCGTCTGATGAACGACCTGTATCTGAAAGGAAATGTAAAGGATACACGTTACCTGTTCTTCTAAGATCAGTCGTAAAAACGATAACTGCAAAAGGTCGTTCCTCTTTCGGGAACGACCTTTTTTGCTAACTTTTACATCCTCGCTATACGGAAATCGACTTTATTTCCTTACATTTGCAAATATAAACCATGAACAGAAAGAATGATGTCTAAATATCCTCTCTTAGGAATGACGCTGGTAGAGCTGCAATCGCTGGTAAAACGTCTGGGTATGCCCGGCTTTGCCGCCAAGCAGATCGCATCCTGGCTTTACGATAAGAAGGTGACCTCGATTGATGAAATGACTAATTTGTCGTTGAAACACCGGGAGTTGCTCATGCAGAACTATGAGGTCGGTGCGGAAGCCCCGGTGGATGAAATGCGCTCTGTAGACGGTACGGTGAAATACTTGTACCCTGTAGGCGGGAATCATTTCGTAGAGTCGGTATATATTCCGGACGATGAACGGGCGACCTTATGTGTCTCCTCACAGGTAGGTTGCAAAATGAATTGTAAGTTCTGTATGACAGGGAAACAAGGTTACACCGCCAACCTGACCGCTCAGCAGATTATCAACCAGATTCATTCATTGCCCGAACGGGATAAACTGACGAATGTGGTCATGATGGGAATGGGCGAACCACTCGACAATCTGGATGAAGTACTGAAAGCATTGGATATACTGACTGCTTCTTATGGCTACGCATGGAGCCCGAAACGGATAACAGTTTCTACGGTCGGATTGCGGAAAGGATTGCAGCGCTTTATCGAAGAGAGTGACTGCCATCTGGCTGTCAGCCTGCATTCTCCGGTGCCGCCCCAACGTGCGGAACTGATGCCGGCGGAGAAAGCCTTTTCAATGACAGAAATGGTAGAACTGTTAAAAAACTATGATTTTAGTAAACAGCGTCGACTTTCGTTTGAGTATATTGTTTTTAAGGGGCTGAATGATTCGCAAATCTATGCCAGAGAGTTGTTGAAACTGCTTCGCGGACTGGATTGCCGGATCAATCTGATCCGCTTCCATGCCATTCCGGGAGTAAACCTTGAAGGGGCCGATATGGATACAATGACCCGTTTTCGTGATTATCTGACCACGCACGGGCTTTTCACTACCATTCGTGCCTCACGGGGAGAAGACATCTTTGCGGCATGTGGCATGCTGTCGACTGCGAAACAGGAGGAAAATAATAAGAGCTAATATAAAAATCGAACATCATGAAAAAGTACTTCTTTTATTTAAGCATGGCTTTAGTAGCTTTGGTCGTTGCTTCTTGTGGACTGAAAGGGAATCATACCTCTAGTGGCCGTCCGTATGAACTGCTGGTAGTAGTGGATGCGGGTGTATGGGACCGTGCCGCCGGAAGGGCCTTGCATGATGTGCTTGATTCTGACATGCCGGGATTGCCCCAGTCGGAACCTTCTTTCCGGATTATGTATACTTCACCGAAAGATTACGACTCTACCCTGAAGCTGATCCGCAACATTATCATAGTAGATATAAAAGATATTTATACGAAAGGTACTTTCAAATATGCGAAAGACGTTTATGCTTCTCCACAGTTGATACTGACTATTCAGGCTCCGGACGAAGAAGTGTTTGAGAAGTTCGTGGAAGAGAACAAACAAACGATTATCGACTTCTTTACTCGTGCCGAGATGAACCGTCAGATTACGTTGCTGGAAGAAAAACACAGTAATTTTATCTCTCAGAAGATAGATAGCTTGTTTGGCTGTGATATCTGGATACCTTCGGAACTGAACAATTCGAAGACAGGTGAGGATTTCTTTTGGGCTTCTACCAATACAGGTTCTGCTGATCGTAATTTCGTGATGTATTCTTATCCTTATACGGATAAAGATACATTTACTAAAGAATACTTTGTTCATAAACGCGACTCTGTGATGCAGGTCAATATCCCCGGATTCAAAGAGGGCGTTTATATGTCGACGGATTCGTTGCTGACTGACGTCCGTCCGATCAGCGTACACAATGACTACACGATGGAAGCACGTGGATTGTGGCGCATGAAGGGAGACTTCATGGGTGGTCCGTTTGTTTCCCACACTCGTCTGGATCAGAAAAACCAACGTATCATTACAGCAGAAATATTTGTATACTCACCTGATAAAATGAAACGCAACTTAGTTCGTCAGATGGAATCATCTCTTTATACGCTGAGACTTCCGCAAGAAGCTCCGCAGAGCCAGATTCCTTTGGGAGTGACCAAAGAAGCGGAACCAACTAAAAAATAAAAACATGGAAGAAAACAAAATAAGAATCGGCATTACCCAGGGAGACATCAACGGGGTAGGCTATGAAGTGATCTTGAAGACATTCTCAGACCCTACTATGCTTGAACTATGTACTCCGATCATCTACGGTTCACCTAAAGTGGCGGCCTACCATCGTAAAGCGCTGGATGTGCAGGCTAATTTCAGCATTGTCAATACAGCTTCCGAAGCCGGATACAATCGTCTGAGTGTAGTGAACTGTACCGATGATGAAGTGAAAGTAGAGTTCTCCAAACCCGATCCCGAAGCAGGTAAAGCTGCACTGGGCGCTTTGGAACGTGCTATTGAAGAATATCGTGAGGGGCTGATCGACGTTATTGTGACCGCTCCGATCAACAAACATACCATCCAGTCGGAAGAGTTCTCTTTCCCCGGTCATACAGAGTATATTGAAGAACGGCTGGGCAATGGAAACAAGTCGCTGATGATTCTCATGAAGAATGATTTCCGTGTGGCTTTGGTGACAACACATATTCCGGTAAGGGAGATTGCTACAACGATCACAAAGGAACTGATTCAGGAGAAACTGGCTATTTTCCATCACTGCCTGAAACAGGATTTCGGTATTGGTGCTCCGCGTATTGCCGTGCTCTCACTCAATCCCCATGCCGGAGACGGCGGATTGCTGGGTATGGAAGAACAGGAAGTGATTATTCCTGCCATGAAAGAAATGGAAGAGAAAGGCATCATCTGTTACGGTCCTTATGCGGCAGACGGTTTTATGGGATCGGGCAATTATACTCATTTCGACGGAATATTGGCTATGTATCATGATCAGGGACTGGCACCGTTCAAAGCTCTTGCTATGGAAGATGGTGTGAACTATACTGCCGGACTTCCGGTGGTACGTACCTCTCCGGCTCATGGAACAGCCTATGACATCGCCGGTAAAGGACTTGCCAGCGAAGATTCTTTCCGTCAGGCCATTTATGTAGCGATTGATGTATTCCGTAACCGCCAGCGCGAGAAAGCGGCACGGGTAAATCCGCTGCGGAAGCAGTATTACGAGAAACGGGATGATAGTGATAAACTAAAACTGGATACAGTAGACGAAGATTAAGAAGCAATGACAAAAGCGGAAATACAACAAGTGAAACAGCGCTTCGGCATTATTGGTAATACCGAAGCGTTGTCACGTGCCATAGATGTTGCCATTCAGGTAGCGCCTACCGACTTGTCTGTGCTGATTACCGGAGAAAGTGGCGTCGGAAAAGAAAGTTTTCCACAGATCATTCATCAATATAGCCGGAGAAAGCACGGACAGTATATTGCTGTCAACTGCGGTGCGATACCGGAAGGTACGATCGATTCCGAGCTTTTCGGACATGAGAAGGGAGCATTTACCGGTGCTATTGGTGAGCGGAAAGGATATTTTGGAGAAGCTGATGGTGGTACTATCTTTCTTGATGAAGTAGGAGAGTTGCCGTTGCCTACACAGGCGCGTCTGCTCCGTGTGCTCGAAAGCGGTGAATTTATCAAGGTAGGTTCATCCAAAGTGCAAAAGACGGATGTGCGTATTGTAGCGGCTACCAACGTGAACCTGACACAAGCTATTGCCGAAGGACGCTTCCGGGAAGATTTATATTATCGCTTGAATACGGTGCCTATTCAGATACCGCCTTTGCGTGAGCGGGGAGACGATGTGTGGTTGCTGTTCCGTAAGTTTGCCGCCGACTTTGCCGAGAAGTAACGGATGCCGGCTATCCAGCTGACTGAAG
>ERZ1504242.798-NODE-798-length-9107-cov-2.709015_pt1 | contig 9107 bp, 4 predicted proteins | sample MGYA00572397_ERZ1504242 | MGnify/ENA primary metagenome ERZ1504242 (study PRJEB39906, sample SAMEA3182102) | gut metagenome | biome: human; feature: gut; material: Stool; isolation source: human stools | place: Canada | collected 2013-02-18 ... | reverse complement strand
AAATAAAAGTTAAGAGGATCGGAAACTGAGTTATAGTCCATCTTTAGCTTTTCATAATCCAGTCTCAAACCAACTGTTGCAGATAGTCCTTTAATAAATAAATTATTAAATGTGGACTGATGGAAGATGGCTCCATTCAAAATTGGTGTATCAAAACTACCTCCTACAGCTAATCCTTGGTTATTGATGTTCATATGCATCTTGGGCGCTCTGGGATTACCGGCTGTGATATTTTCGAATTGCTCATTGGCATTATCTTCTATGACGGATCTGACTCCCTCCTGTCCGAATTGTACAGGTCCTGTAGTATGCAGCCATTGATAAAACCCGGAAACTCCAGTGGCCCATTGCCAATTATTTCCCGGCTTTGATTTGAAAGTGATTTCTTCTGAACTGGTATTTGCTCTTTGTTTTTGTTCCAATGTATAGATGTCTTTTTCTGTGAAATCCTGATCGAGGAACATACGGTCATTCAGGTTCTGATAACCAGTGACAGCGCTGAGAATAAAGTTTCTGGCTTGGTATTCTATATTTATTCCCGAATTAAGTAATCCCCGCCGATAACCGCTGCGCTCGTTATTGGCTATTTTACCAATGTATTCCGGACGTGTCTCTTCTCCTTGAGTGACACCTGTGTATTCATAAGGATAACCGCCCTGGTCACCGTATTCATAGTTTAGTGTCATGTCGATTTTTAGGTTTGATGTTGGCATATAGATACCACGGAAGCGTCCGCCTCCGGCATTACTTTTGTCTACTTTTTCATTATTCCGAGTCATATTTTCGAAGAAACCGCCTGCATGTTCGTAAAATCCTCCGGTAGAGAAAGCGAAGCGATCGGATATGCGGTGATAATGTGTCAATGAAACATTGTAATTATTATAGGTCGCAGCTCCCATTCGGATATCAGTACCTTGATAAGTAAAAGGTGATTTTGTATGTACTTTGATGAGACCTCCCATTGTGTTACGTCCATAGAGAGTACCTTGCGGACCGCGAAGTATGTCAATACGTTCAATATCGGCATAATTGAAGTCGAAAGCTGATTTGTCGATATAAGGGATGTTATCTACGTAGAGTCCCACAGATGGGGTATTGATACGTGAGCCGATTCCGCGAATATAAATAGAAGTAGTCAGCTTCGAACCATAATCCGGAATGAAGAGGTTAGGAACAATACCTGTTAGGTTTTTCACAGATTGTACCTGATTTGCCTGCATGTCTTGTTGTGACAACAGTGTTGTGGCAGTTGGTAACTCGCGTAGTTTACGATTCTCTTTTGGAGCAGCAATCACTACTACTTCTTCGATGTCCACTACTTTTAGAGAATCTTTAGGTAAATCTTCAGCCCATGCTGTCCCTGTTGTTAGGAGTGCGAGGGCAATCATCATATTCTTTGTTTTCATTCGCAGTTAATTTGTCTGGTGCAAAGTAACGGCAAATATATAAGACGGACAATCCTCATTTATTAGGATTATGCCTGATTTTTTAAGAAATCAGATCCGGTCAGCCTCTATGTATCCATTCATTACAGCATAGATAGTCAATCCTGATACCGACTTGATTCCCAGTTTTTCCGTGATATTTTTTCTGTGGGTGATGACAGTAGTCAGACTGATGTTCAACTTGTCAGCAATTTCTTTATTGATCAATCCTTTGGTAATTAATACAAGCACTTCTATTTCGCGGGCAGATAAGATTTCCTGATGTGCTTCCGGCAGGGCAATCGGGGGCATGTCTTTCACTGGATAACCGTTGTGGTGTGCATGTTGATGAAGTTTCAGCAGACTTTTCACAAGCTTTTCTTCTGGCTCATAAATATTGAGTACCGGCACGCCCGACAACTGGAATTGCGGACTGTCACTGGCCAGTACAATTGTTTTTCGTTTTCGGGGAAGGAAGAAGGCATTGTGTTCAACATAGATTTGTGCTGAGATGAAATAATGAGCATACATATCCGGGGTATCATCTATCAGCTCACTGAAACTATGGAAGGTACGAATCGTTGCCATTGGAATAATCTCTTCCAATATACTTTTTAGTCCAAGGCAAGTAAGGGTGTTAGATTCAATAATCGCTATTTCGGGTTTATTATTCATCTTATCACAGAGTTTTTATTATTGATTTATATAATTAGCTGCCGCTTCCGCACATCGTTCGCCATCTACTCCTGCCGAGACAATTCCACCTGCATATCCCGCACCTTCTCCGCAGGGGAATAACCCGCGGACAGTCACATGCTGTAACGTCTCCTTATCTCGTACGATGCGGACAGGTGAGGAAGTGCGAGTCTCTACACCGATCATGACCGCTTCATTTGTAAGGAAGCCATGACTGCTACGCCCGAACTGCTGAAAACCGAGAGCTAACCGTTTACTGATAAACTCCGGCATCCAGAAATGGAGTGGAGAAGAAATCAATCCCGGACTGTATGAAGATTCCGGTAAATCGTAACTTAACTTCTTGCGGGTAAAGTCCAGCATGCGTTGTGCCGGCGCCGTCTGGCGTCTGCCCCCCTGCAACCAGCATTGACGTTCCAACTCCTCCTGAAAGTGAAGGGGAGTAAGTTGAGCATGGAGAGCCGAGAGTTGGGAACTGCTCAGCAATGGGTTAACGGCCAATAGCCGCTCATTCTGTTGCGCAGCCAATTCTCCATTTTCCATTTTCCATTCTCCATTCATTAAGTCTTCCGGCTGAATCTCTACTACCATTCCCGAATTACTCCAGCGGGAACCACGGTTGGAGGGAGACATAAAGCCACCGGGACACATGCAGAAACTATATACTCCTCTTCCTTCTGCCTGTGTTACAAAACTGTATTCGGCAGCAGGAAGGTATTTACCCCGTCCATTCTTATTGTGGTATTGTATCTGGTCAATCAGCGTTGCCGGATGTTCCAGCCGGACACCGACAGCGATTCCTTTGGCTTCCATCGTAACGCCATTGGCAGCCAGCCAGCGATATACATCCCTTGCAGAATGTCCGGTTGCCAGTATTACAGGACCGAGAAAGACTTTTCCTGTATTCGTTTCAATACCTTTGATTTCATCGTTTTCAATGATCAGTGCGTCCATTCTGGTCTGGAAATGTACTTCTCCTCCACACCCGATGATTGTATTCCGCATATTTTCAATCACACGCGGAAGCTTATCTGTGCCGATATGAGGATGAGCGTCGGCTAATATTGAAGTAGAAGCTCCGTGCTGGCAGAATACATTCAGTATCTTGTCTACATTTCCTCTTTTTTTGCTGCGGGTATAAAGTTTACCATCCGAATACGCTCCTGCACCTCCTTCACCAAAGCTATAGTTCGATTCCGGGTCTACGGTATGCTCTCTGCTGATCTGCGCCAGATCTTTCTTTCGTTCGCGCACATCTTTTCCCCGCTCCACAATGACCGGACGTAATCCGAGTTCGATGAGGCGTAAAGCAGCGAATAATCCGCCCGGACCCGCACCGACTACGATAATCTGAGGTTTGCCCTCTACATTATTATATATAGTATGTTCGTATTCATCTTCTTTGGGCATCTCATTGATATATACCCGCACCTTTAAATTGACGAAGATAGTCCGCTGGCGTGCATCAATACTTCGTTTCAGTATTCGGGTAGCGTTGATATTGCGCAGATTGATACCTTTTTCTTTCGAAATGTATTCTTTCAGTCGCTGTTCGTTTGCTGCGATTTCAGGGAGGATGCGGAGTTGGTATTCTTGTGTCATTAGTCTACTGTTTGATGTGTACCTGTTAGTTTGTGAACGGGCAACAGCTGGTTGCCCATCCGGACTTATCCGAAGAGTGCTCTGAATGCTTCTTCTACCTTTCTGACAGGTACTAATTCTATTTTTAGTTTTTGGGTATCAATCCCTTGCAGATTGTATTTAGGAAGCAGGAATCGTTTGAATCCTAACTTTTCCGCTTCTCCGATGCGTTGCTCTATTCGGTTTACGGGGCGTATCTCTCCCGACAGCCCTATTTCTCCCGCCATACAAACTTCCGGTTCGATAGCGGCATCCATATTGGAAGATAGGATTGCGCTGATCACTGCCAGGTCGATAGCGGGATCGTTCACTTTCAATCCTCCGGCAATATTCAGAAATACATCTTTCTGTGCGAGCTTGAATCCGACACGCTTTTCAAGAACAGCCAGCAGCATATTCATTCTTCGTATATCGAATCCGGTTGCCGACCGTTGGGGATTTCCATAAACGGCGGAACTTACCAGTGCCTGTGTCTCGATCAGGAACGGGCGTACCCCTTCGATAGCCGAAGCAATAGCTACTCCGCTCATGCCTTCATGATCCTGACTTAACAGCAGTTCCGAAGGATTGCTGACTTGGCGTAACCCGTCCTGACGCATTTCGTAAATGCCCAGTTCGGCGGTACTTCCGAAACGGTTTTTGATGCTTCGCAAAATGCGGTACATATAATGCTGATCTCCTTCAAATTGGAGAACGGTATCTACAATATGCTCCAACACTTTTGGACCTGCAATGCTGCCTTCCTTGTTAATATGCCCGATGAGCAGGACCGGTGTATGTGTTTCCTTTGCGAAACGGAGAATCGATGCCGAACATTCTCTTACCTGGGCAATACTTCCGGGAGAGGATTCTATGTTTTCAGTGGAAATAGTCTGTATGGAGTCGATGATAACTAAATCAGGATTTGTGTTCTTGATATGAACATAGATATGTTCAAGTGAAGTTTCGCATACGATGAAGCAGTCGCTGGAAACATCAGAAAGACGGTCGGCACGCAGTTTCAGCTGTCGTGCGCTTTCTTCACCGGATACATAGAGAATCTTCTTGTCCGGCATACGCAATACGGTCTGCATGACGAGTGTCGATTTTCCGATTCCCGGTTCGCCACCGATCAAAACCAGGGAGCCGGGGACAAGTCCTCCGCCCAATACACGATTCAGTTCTTCATCATGCATATTGATACGTGGTTCATCATCCGCTTCTATCTCACTAAGGATTATTGGTTTTGCTTTCTGCGTTTCGATGCCCGATACCGGTCGGCGGTTGGTCGGTTCTTTCCGTACGATCTCTTCTACATACGTATTCCATTCTCCGCACGACGGGCACTTGCCCACCCACTTCGGTGAATCCTGCCCACAGTTACTGCATACATATACGGTCTTTTCTTTTGCCATTGAGATTCCTTTCTTCTTGTAGGGTACAAAAATAGGGATAATTTATTAGAAATAAGTTATCCCTGCCTAATAGAAATAGATGAAGCTTACAGAGTGATCTCTCCCGCTATCGACCGGTTCATGTGATCGCGGACTTCATCCGGTGTATATCCGTGTCCTAATAAGAACATCAGTTTGGTTACAGCTGATTCTGTTGTACTGTCATATCCGGAGACGACTCCTGCCTGCAACAGCTGGTATCCCGTTTCGTAACGTTCCATTTCCACCATTCCGGCGTTGCACTGGGTTACATTTACAATCACAATCCCTTGTGCGCTGGCTTGGCAGAGCCTGCGGATAAACCACTCTTTACGTGGTGCATTGCCGGAGCCATATGTTTCGAGTACGACGGCCTTTAAACCTTTCGTTCCTAAAATCGTGGCTATCACGTTCTCCTGAATACCGGGAAATAGTTTAAGTACGGCTATATTCGTATCCAATAAATAATGTGGCATTAATTTCTGCCTGCTCTTATTAACATGGATATGTACATTATTGTATTTAATGTGAATACCCGCTTCTGCCAGTACCGGATAGTTGAATGAACGGAATGCGTTGAAGTTTTCCGCATTCATTTTCGTCGTCCGATTCCCCCGCATCAGATGATTCTCGAAGAAGATACAGACTTCCGGAACCACTGCTTTCCCGTCTTTATCTTGTGCAGCGGCAATTTCGATACTTGTCATCAGATTTTCCTTTCCATCCGTGCGGAGTACCCCTATCGGAAGCTGAGATCCTGTGAGGATGACCGGTTTATCCAGTCCTTCCAGCATAAAGCTCAGGGCCGAGGCAGTATAAGCCATCGTATCCGTGCCATGCAGGATAACGAATCCATGATAGCGGTCGTAGTTCTCATGAATGATGCGTACCAGCTTTCTCCACATATCAGGTTCCATGTCCGAAGAGTCCATTGGTGGATCAAACTGATAAGTGTCAATCGGGAAGTTGAATTTTTGCAATTCGGGGACATGTCTCTGGAGTTGCTCGAAGTTGAAGCTCTCCAATGCGCCTGTTGCGGTGTTTTCAATCATTCCAATTGTTCCACCGGTATATATTAACAATACGGAAGTATTTAACGGGGTCATATGCTGGTTTTATGCTGTTGTTTTTGCAAATATAATAATATAAACGATATATAGATAGCAAAATGTCATAAAAGTGCAGGGCTTTTATCGGCTGGGAAAGAGACGCGATGTTCTTTTTATCAGAAAAAAACCGAAAAAAGTGATAGATTGAACGTTTTTATTATTACTTTTGCGACACTTATCAAAAACAATGGTAGAAACAGAGACTATGATGAAGTACTATCCACATACAGTCACATCCATGTGTACCATGACCCTTTGGGGTTAATGGATAGTATTTGTGTATCTACGTGATTCACGCCTGTGTAAGTAGGCAAAACTCAATTTTAATTTTTTTCGTAAACAACCAATCACCCTGTAATAACTATACTCGAGGGGATTGTATTTAAATATGTATCTTCATGAAAGTAATGAAATTCGGCGGAACATCCGTAGGTTCCGTGAACAGCATTTTAAGTGTAAAGAGAATTGTAGAGTCGGCCGGCGAGCCGGTAATTGTAGTTGTTTCCGCATTGGGAGGCATCACTGACAAACTGATTAATACATCGAAGATGGCGGCAGCCGGAGATTCGGCTTACGAAGGTGAGTTCCGTGAAATTGTCTATCGTCATGTAGAGATGATTAAGGAAGTGATTCCTGCCGGAGCCGGGCAAGTGGCATTGCAGCGTCAGATTGGCGAATTGCTGAATGAGTTGAAGGATATTTTCCAGGGTATTTACCTGATCAGAGACCTTTCTCCGAAAACATCGGATACCATTGTCAGCTATGGCGAGCGTCTTTCTTCCATCATCGTAGCTGAACTGATTGATGGGGCAAAATGGTTTGATTCACGTACTTTTATCAAGACTGAAAAGAAACATAACAAACATACGATCGATGCGGACCTGACTAATCAGTTAGTAAAAGAGACTTTCCATTCCATTCCGAAAGTATCGTTGGTGCCCGGATTTATTTCTTCGGATAAGGTGTCGGGAGATGTAACTAACCTTGGTCGTGGTGGTTCGGATTATACAGCTGCCATTATTGCCGCAGCGCTCGATGCTAACAGTCTGGAGATATGGACGGATGTGGACGGCTTCATGACTGCTGATCCGCGTGTGATTTCAACTGCTTATACTATTTCCGAACTGAGCTATGTAGAAGCAACCGAACTTTGCAACTTTGGTGCGAAAGTGGTTTATCCGCCGACGATCTATCCGGTATGTCATAAGAATATTCCTATTATTATAAAGAATACATTCAATCCCGACGGAGTAGGAACTGTTATTAAACAAGAAACTTCCAATCCGCAGAGCAAGGCTATTAAAGGTATTTCTTCTATCAACGATACGAGTCTGATCACGGTTCAGGGTCTGGGTATGGTTGGTGTGATCGGCGTAAACTATCGCATCTTCAAGGCCTTGGCAAAGAATGGAATCAGTGTGTTCCTCGTTTCGCAGGCTTCATCCGAAAACAGTACTTCTATCGGTGTCCGTAACGCTGATGCCGATCTGGCTTGTGAAGTGCTGAACGAGGAATTTGCGAAAGAGATCGAGATGGGAGAGATTTCTCCGATCCTTGCAGAGAGAAATCTGGCTACGGTTGCTATCGTTGGCGAGAATATGAAGCATACACCGGGTATTGCAGGTAAGCTTTTCGGTACGCTGGGACGTAATGGTATCAATGTTATCGCTTGTGCGCAGGGAGCTTCGGAAACCAACATTTCTTTTGTTGTCGATTCCAAATCGTTGCGTAAATCTCTGAACGTTATCCATGACTCCTTCTTCCTGTCCGAATATCAGGTATTGAACCTCTTTATCTGTGGTATTGGTACGGTTGGCGGTAGCCTGGTAGAGCAGATCCGCTGCCAGCAGCAGAAACTGATGGTGGAGAACGGACTGAAATTGCATGTCGTAGGTATCATCGATGCAGCGAAAGCAATGTTCAGCCGTGAGGGATTTGACCTGGCTAATTTCCGTGAAGAACTGCAAGTGAAAGGTAAGGACAGCAATCTGCAGACCATCCGTGACGAAATAGTCGGAATGAATATCTTCAATTCCGTATTCGTCGATTGTACGGCAAGTCCTGACATTGCATCGCTTTACAAAGACCTTCTGCAACACAATGTTTCCGTAGTGGCAGCCAATAAGATCGCGGCATCTTCGGCTTACGAAAACTATCGCGAACTGAAAACGATTGCCCGTCAACGTGGTGTGAAATACCTGTTTGAGACAAACGTAGGTGCGGGACTTCCGATTATCAACACCATCAATGACCTGATTCATAGTGGTGACAAGATACTGAAGATTGAAGCGGTACTTTCGGGTACATTGAACTATATCTTTAATAAGATCAGCGCTGATATTCCTTTCAGCCGCACCATCAAGATGGCACAGGAAGAACGCTATTCCGAACCGGACCCGCGTATCGACCTGAGTGGAAAAGACGTGATCCGTAAACTGGTGATTCTGGCACGTGAAGCCGGATACCGCATCGAACAGGAAGACGTGGAAAAGAATCTCTTCGTTCCGAACGACTTCTTCGAAGGTGCGTTGGATGACTTCTGGAAACGGGTGCCGAGTCTCGATGCAGACTTTGAAGCCCGTCGTCAGGTATTGGAGAAAGAACATAAGCATTGGCGTTTTGTAGCCAAACTGGAAGACGGAAAAGCTTCTGTCGGACTTCAGGAAGTGGGTGCCAACCATCCTTTCTACGGTCTGGAAGGCAGCAACAACATCATCTTGCTGACTACGGAACGCTATAAAGAATATCCGATGATGATTCAAGGATACGGCGCCGGTGCCGGAGTAACGGCTGCCGGAGTATTTGCCGACATCATGAGTATCGCA
>ERZ1504242.786-NODE-786-length-9192-cov-2.855861_pt1 | contig 9192 bp, 8 predicted proteins | sample MGYA00572397_ERZ1504242 | MGnify/ENA primary metagenome ERZ1504242 (study PRJEB39906, sample SAMEA3182102) | gut metagenome | biome: human; feature: gut; material: Stool; isolation source: human stools | place: Canada | collected 2013-02-18 ... | reverse complement strand
GTCCAAAGAGGTCGAGGGCGGTTACTGCGGCGATTTACTGAGCTTTGTTATGTCGCATGCAAAGTGCGGCGACTGTTGGTTTACCGTTATGGGAAACGTCAATGCCGTGGCGGTGGCGGTGTTGTCTGATTGTGCGGCGATAGTTCTATGTGAAAATTCTACACTTGACGGTGACGCGCTCGAAAAGGCTAAAGAGCAGGGTGTTAACATCCTCTCTTCGGCAGAGGATGCATTTTCACTATCCGCCAAGCTTTCCGGTCTGCTATGATTATAAAGGCCGATTTACACATGCATACCTGTCTGTCGCCGTGCGGAGACGATGATATGACTCCTTATAACGCGGTAAATCTCGCCAAGCTTTTAGGGTAGGATATGATAGCCGTCACAGATCATAATTCGTGCCTCAATTGCCCTGCGGCAGTAAGGGCAGGCGAAGCGGCAGGACTTGTCGTTGTACCCGGAATGGAGCTTTGCACCGCCGAGGAGATACACAATGTTTGCCTTTTCCCGTCGCTTGACGCCGCAAAAGAATTTTCTGATTTTGTATACGACAAAATGCCGGATATTATAAACCGACCCGAAATATTCGGCGAGCAGATTATAACGGACGAAAAGGATAATATAATAGGATACGAAAAACGGCTTTTGACCGTGGCGTCCGATATTACCGAGGGCGAAACGGTAAAAGCAGTCTCGTCATACGGCGGCGTGTGCTTTCCGGCGCATATAGACAGAAGCTCTTACAGCATTTTATCTGTGCTCGGCACCTTTCCGGAGACTCCGACCTTCAAGGCGGCGGGCTTGTCGCGGTATGCAGACGAAAAAAAGCTTTCGGCGGAAAATCCGTGCCTTGGCAATATGAAGCTTTTTGTAAATTCCGACGCGCACCGTCTTTCGGATATCCCGGAGCCGCAAAACGAGCTTGAGCTGCCGGAGTGCAGCGCGGAAGCTCTGATAGACTATATTAAAAACCGTTAAATAATTTAAATGTTGCTTTTTTGCCGAATTTGATTATAATATTGAGTATTACACGAAAATAAGGATGGTCTTATATATAATGGAAACAAAAAAGAAAAAGGCAGCCGTTACCGTACTCGGCATCTTTGTTACAGCTTTGTTTATATGGCTTGTTATCGTGGGCTGCAACCTCTATAAAAACAGATGGCATAAAATAAATTTTAATATCAACAGCATAACCGTCGTCAGAACCGAGGGCGACACTCCTTACGACGGAATATACAATGTAACCGTAAAGGGAACGGCAAGCGCATGGTTTTATGATTTCAATAAATATCAGTTCGACCTTGTGCCGGCTTCGTCGGGCGGATATTATCCCACCTTCTATCAAAAGACCGATACCCTGGTTGTAACCAATAAGGATAAAACTCCGTTCGAGTTTTCATTTACAACAAAAGAAAATATGGATGAGGACTGCGTGGATACGGTTAGCCGTTTCATTTACGGAGCCGAAAATATCACCGTAAACGGTTCTCCCGACACAAGCCACGATATAAGGCTGTTCTTGTCGGAATACAGAGATAAAATAACCGTCGTGAACAAATAGTTTTGTTTGACATAACGGGTACGGAATGATAAAATATTATAAATAGTTCAAACGCGTTGAAAAAGCTTAAGGAAAGCGATGCGCATTTTAAGAGAGCCGCTGTTCGGTGCGAAGCGGTATTCGGCGTTTTCCGTCGTCACTTTTGAGCGTCTTTGCCGAAACTACATTAAGCAAAGACGGTTTGCCGCCGTTAAAGGCACAGAGCGGCCGTTTCTTACGGCAAAATGAGTGGTACCGCGGTAATTTTCGCCTCATACTTTTGTATGAGGCGTTTTTATTTTGTAATTTATGTTTTACAGGAGGATAAATAATGAGCAAGGAGCTTGCAAAAAAATACGATCCGAAAAATGTTGAAGACCGTATTTACAAGACATGGCTCGAGCATAAGTATTTTCATGCCGAGCGTCAAGAGGGGAAAAAGACATACACAATAGTTATTCCGCCTCCCAATATTACGGGTCAGCTTCACATGGGTCACGCGCTTGACAATACTCTTCAGGATATACTGATAAGATATCACCGTATGGCAGGCTATGATACCCTTTGGGTTCCCGGCACGGATCACGCGTCAATAGCCACGGAAGCCAAAATAGTAGAGGCTATGCGCAAAGAGGGCATAACCAAGGAGGACATCGGCAGAGATAAGTTCCTCGAGCGTGCATGGGACTGGAAAGCAAAGTACGGCGGCAGAATAATAGAGCAGCTCAAAAAGATGGGCTCCTCCTGCGATTGGGACAGAGAACGCTTCACTCTTGACGAGGGCTGCAGTAAGGCGGTGCGCGAGGTTTTTGTAAAGCTCTATGACGAGGGGCTTATTTATCGCGGCAACCGTATGGTAAACTGGTGTCCGCACTGTAATACCTCAATATCCGACGCCGAGGTTGAATATGAGGAAAAGGAATCCAATTTCTGGCATCTTCTTTACACGGTAAAGGAGACGGGTGAGAAGCTTGAGCTTGCCACAACAAGACCCGAAACCATGCTCGGCGATACAGCGGTTGCGATAAATGCCGACGACCCGAGATATAAGCATCTCCACGGTTGCCATGTTATACTGCCGCTTCTCAATAAGGAAATACCGATAGTTTGCGATGAACACGCCGATATGACAAAGGGTACGGGCGTAGTTAAAATAACTCCGGCACACGACCCCAACGACTTTGAAGTCGGCCTTCGCCACAATCTGCCTATCGTGCGCACATTTACGTACGACGGCCATATGACAGGCAAGGCGGATAAGGAATTTGCCGATGAGCTTCGCCGCAGCGGCAAGGCTTCAAAGGATGAGCCGGAGGTTCTTGACTGCGGCAAATACGCCGGTATGACTACCCTCGAAGCCCGCAAGGCGATAGTAAAGGATCTTGAGGACGGCGGATACATCAAATGTATTGAGCCTTTAAAGCATGACGTAGGTACATGCTACCGCTGTCATACCGATATCGAGCCCATGGTGTCAAAGCAATGGTTTGTAAAGATGGACCCGCTTGCGGGACCTGCAATAGAGGCTGTCGAAAAGGGCGACATCAAATTCGTTCCCGACAGATTTAAAAAGAATTATATGAGCTGGATGCGCGGCACGAGAGATTGGTGTATTTCGCGTCAGCTCTGGTGGGGCCACCGTATACCTGCGTGGTATTGCGACGACTGCGGTGCCACTACGGTTTCAAAGTCGGACATTACGGCTTGCCCTCATTGCGGAAGCAGTAATGTGAAACAGGACCCCGACACGCTCGATACGTGGTTCTCTTCGGCTCTTTGGCCGTTCTCAACGCTCGGCTGGCCCGAAAAGACTGCAGACCTTGAGCATTATTACCCGACAAATACGCTCGTTACAGGCTATGATATCATAGGCTTCTGGGTGAGCCGTATGATATTCTCTGGACTTAAATATACGGGTAAGGCGCCGTTTGATACGGTTTTGATACACGGGCTTGTAAGAGATGCTCAGGGCAGAAAAATGTCAAAGTCTCTCGGCAACGGCATTGACCCGCTTGAGATAATCGACAAATACGGAGCGGACGCTCTGAGATTTACACTCGCAACGGGCAACAGCCCCGGAAACGATATGCGTTTCTCCGACGAGAGAGTTGAGGCGAGCCGTAACTTTGCCAATAAGATTTGGAATGCGGCAAGATTTATTTTGATGAACCTCGGCGACGATGAAAAAGCTCCGCATATTCCGGAGGGGCTCGCTCTCGAGGATAAGTGGATTTTAAGCCTTTACAACGACCTTGTAAAAGACGTTACCGATTCGCTTGAAAAATATGAGCTCGGTATGGCTGTTCAGAAGCTGTACGACTTTATATGGGATGTTTTCTGCGACTGGTATATAGAGCTTTCAAAGATACGTCTCGGCGGCGATGACGAAAAGGCAAAAGAGACGGCAAAAGCGGTGCTCGTATATGTTATGTCAAATACGCTGAAGCTCTTGCATCCGTTTATGCCGTTTATAACCGAGGAGATATGGCAGACCCTTCCGCATGACGGCGATACGATAATGCTGTCACCCTGGGATGAATTCAGCGAGGCTCTCTCGTTCCCGGAAGAAGAGGAACAGATGAATAAAATTATGACAGCCGTAAAGGCGGTACGTAACCGCCGTGCCGAGATGAACGTTGCTCCGTCTAAAAAGGCACAAGTGTTTATTGAGACTCCGTACGGCGATACCTTTAAAAAGGGAACGGAGTTCTTTAAGCGTCTTTCGTCGGCAAGCGACGTGTCCGTCGGTGAAAAATTCGACGGTATGGATAAGGCCGTTTCCATAATCACCGAGAGCGCAAGAATTTATATCCCGATGGATGAGCTTGTTGACTTTGAGGCCGAAAGGGAGAGACTCAATAAGGAGAAGGAGAAGCTCCAAAAGGATATTGACTTTGTAAACGGCAAGCTCAACAATCCGAATTTCGTCTCTAAGGCTCCCGAAAAGGTTGTAGAAGCGCAGAGAAAGGCTCTCTGCGAATATACCGAAAAGATGAAATTGCTCGATGAGAGCTTAAATAAGCTTATAAATAAGTAAGGAGGCTTACAATGAAGGTCTTTATTGGAATACTCATCTTTCTCGCAGTTATAACTGTTATAACGCTTATTCGCGCGATATTTTGGGTGCCGAAGAAAAAAACCTACGAGCCGTTTGAGGACGAAGAGGTGCAGCTTAATGAGTATCGTCGGAATTTGAGCGATGCGATTAAGTTTAAAACCGTATCTCAGCCTGACCCGAAGGATGTTGATTGGAACGAGTTTGAAAAATTTCATAAATTTCTTGAGGAGCGCTTCCCGCTTGTTTACAAGAATCTGAAGCACGAGGAAATCAGCGATGCGAGCCTTTTGTTCACATGGGAGGGAACGCGCCCCGACCTTGAGCCTATCGCGCTTCTTGCCCATCAGGATGTTGTTCCGATAGCTGCCGGCACCGAAAATGACTGGGAGCATCCGGCGTTTGACGGATTTGATGACGGCGAATTTATATGGGGACGCGGCGCGCTCGATATGAAAAACCATCTTATCGCGGTTATTCAGACTGTTGAGACGCTTCTCGGTGAAGGCTTTAAGCCCGAAAGAACGGTTTATCTGTGCTTCGGCCACAATGAGGAAATAGTAGCCTCCGAAAATTCCGGTGCGGGCTCAATTGCCGCAGTTCTCGAAGAACGCGGAGTAAAACTTGACAGCGTTATCGACGAGGGCGGTGCCGTACTCAATGTGGATGTGCCGAAAATCCTCAGAACAAAGCTTGCCGGCATAGGCATTGCCGAAAAGGGATATGCCGATTATAAAATTACCGTTCGCTCAAAGGGCGGCCATTCGTCACAGCCTCCGGTGCATTCGGGAATAGGCGAGATAGCCAAGGTTACACGCGACCTTGAGGGGCATCAGTTCAAGGCCAAAATGCCTCACTTTGTGTACGCGCTCTTTACAAAAATCGGCAAGCGTGTATCGTATCCTGCGAGAATAGTTACGTGCAATCTCTGGCTCTTAAAGCCTATAGTTACCCATGTTATGAAAAAATTCCCGCCTGCGGCTTCGCTTATAAGAACCACAACGGGTGTTTCAATGGCAGAGGGCAGCCCTGCCGCCAACGTTCTTCCGCAGAAGAGCAGCATAACGGTAAACTTCCGTATGATGCCGGGAACCACTCTTGCGGACGTAAAAGAGCACATCAAAAAGGTTGTAAAGAAAAAGGATATAGAAATCGAATTGCTCAAGGGCAAAGAGGCTTCAAAGGTCTCTCCTACGGACAGCCGCTCCTTCAAAATTCTTGAAGAGCTTTGTATGCGCACCGACAATAACTATATAGTTGCACCGTACCTTGTTATGGGCGGCACAGACTCATATCACTATGAGAATATTTGTGATTGCATTTATCGTTTCGCCCCGTTTGAGGTCGATACAAAATATCTTCTTTTGACCCATGCCACAAATGAGAGAATCCCCGTGGACTGTATGGAGGGCGCGCTTAAATTCTTTAAGCGTTACATAAAGTATATGTCAAAGGAATAATCTGTTCTTAAAAATCAAAAAGACCGCAGAAAGCAAATACGCTCTCTGCGGTCTTTTGCTTGCGCCTCGATTATTACTCTCGGCGGATGTCGCATAAACTCACAAAAATAAAAACGACAAATCCCAAAAGAGATTTGTCGTTTTTGGTGCGAGCGATGGGACTTGAACCCATACGGGATTACCACACGCCCCTCAAACGTGCGCGTCTGCCGATTCCGCCACGCTCGCAAACTATGTTGTCGCTTTTCTTGCGACGGTGAATATTATAGCAAAGGTTACCTTTTGTGTCAAGCGGTTTTTTAAAAAAGTTACCACTTTTTTTGACAATTACGACTGCGGTAAATTAAGGCCCATAAATACAGCACCGAAAAGTCTGAATATCACTTTAAACCCGTTCTTTTTGTAAAATTCGATTGCTCGCACGTTGCCTTTTCCGACGCACAGCATAACGCCCTTTATATTATCGCTTACAAGCTTTTCTTTAAGGGCGGACATAAGAGCGGTTCCGACCTTTTGCCCCTGATATTCCGGCAGTATGTCTATGTGCAGATGAGCGGGGTATTTGACTGAAAATGCGGCAGGGGAGACAGCCTCAAAAAATGATGCAATACCCGATGTAAAGCTTATTTTGAATATCTCTTGCAGCTCCGTGCCGAAAAAAACTTTGAGATGTTTCGGCAAGCTCTCGGCACAGAGAATGTACCCCACAACTCTGCCGTTTTCGTCTTCCGCGACAAAGCTGCTGCTGTTTTGGGTTCTCGTATAACAGCGGTTATACATTAAAAGGGTGCGAAGAGCTTTTTTTGGGGTGTCCTTAATTTCCCTTGCGGCCGTTATTAAGCATATATATTCGGCGGAGGGGATATCCTGTTTTTTTAAGGTTCTTATTTTTATCATATTTAAGCTCCCGATTTGTACGGAGGTTATAAAATAGTTCCGCCGCCTATAACCGTGTCTCCGTCGTATACAACCGCTGCCTGACCCTTTGTAACGGCTCTCTGCGGCTCATCAAAAATGATTTTCAGCTTGTCTTTATCGGTTTGAATTACCGTTGCGGGCTGTTCCTTTTGATTGTAGCGTATTTTAGCACTGAGGTGTTCGGGCTTTTCAAGAGAATCACAGGCGCTGAGTACTATGTCTCCGACGGAGACCTCTTTTGAAAACAGATCTTCGTTAAATCCTAAAACGACCCTGTTGTTTTTAACGTCCTTTTCGCATACATACATAGACTGCGGCAGTGCCAGACCGAGACCGCGGCGCTGACCCACGGTGTATCTGATTATTCCCTTGTGCGTGCCGAGCTTCTTGCCGGACTTGTCAACAAAATCGCCCTCCGGGAATTTTTCTCCGGTGTATTTTTCTATGAAGGCGCTGTAATTTCCGTCGGGGACGAAGCATATATCTTGGCTGTCATGCTTTTTTGCGTTTATAAAGCCGTTTTCCTCGGCTATTTCGCGAACCTCGGATTTGCGGTATTTCCCGAGCGGAAACAGCGTGCGGCTGAGCTCGTCTTGAGTCAGCGAATACAAAACGTAGCTTTGATCCTTGCTTTCGTCAAGCGCCTTTTTTAAGAGGTATCTGTCTGCGCTTTTTTCGATTCTCGCGTAGTGACCGGTCGCTATGAGGTCCATTTTAAGCTCAATGGCTTTTTTTAAGAGCTTGGAAAATTTGATGTATCGGTTACAGTCTATACAGGGGTTGGGAGTTGCGCCAAGGCGGTAGCTTCTGACGAACTTGTCCATTACGTCCTCGCGGAAATCCTCGGTCATATTGAGAGTATAGTGTAAAGCTCCGAGCCTTGCCGCCACACTTTTGGCGTCCTCTACGTCGTCGAGAGAACAGCAGGTCTTGTCCTTTACAAAGTCGATGTCGTCGTTTGTGTAAAGCTTCATTGTAACTCCGACTATGTCGAAGCCCTCCTGTTGCAACAGGTATGCCGTAACAGAGCTGTCAACTCCGCCGCTCATGGCAACCATAACTTTTATCTTTTCGTCAGTCATTGTGTTTTTCCTTTATAAATTAAGGTGGGAGTTTCCTCCCACCCCGTAGATTTTTTCGTAAATTTTCAGCCGCCGAGCCTTATCATTTCGTCAATGCAGACTCTCGCTTTCGTGATTGTGTCATCGCCTAGAACAATCTCTTCACCGCCTACGCCTCGTACGGCGTTGTAGACGTCCATAAGCGTTGAGCTCTTCATATTAGGGCAAATGAGCTTTTTGGAGAGATAATAGAATTTTTTGTCGGGGCAGGCGTATTGAAGATGCTCTGCTATGCTGATTTCCGTGCCGATGATAAATTCTTTTTTATCGCTGTTTTTTGCGTATTCCGTAATGCCCGAGGTTGAACCCACATAGTCGGCGTGCTTAACAACGTCGGGTACGCATTCGGGGTGAACAAGCAGCGGAGCGCCCGGATGCTTTTCTTTAGCCGCAACAGCTTCGCTTTCGGTTACGGATGCGTGAATGGGACAGCCGCCGTGCAGGAGCTTGAAGTTCTTTTCGGGAATCTGCTCGCTTACATAATGTCCGAGATTGCAGTCGGGAATAAACAGTATGTTTTTCGCGTCCATATTTTTAATGATTTTAACCGCCGAGGAGGAGGTCACGCAAACATCGCATACGGTTTTGAGGTCTGCGGTTGTGTTGATATAAGCAACAACTTTGTAATCCGGGTATTCCTTTTTGACGGCGCAGATAAGCTCTTTATCCATTTGCTCTGCCATGGGGCAGCCTGCAATGGGCTGAGCCAAAATTACCTTTTTCTCCGGAGAGAGTATTTTAACGGTCTCGGCCATAAATCTGACGCCGACCATTATTACTGTTTTTTGCGGAGCGGTTGTCGCCTTGACGGAAAGCGCGTAGCTGTCGCCGGTAAAGTCCGCTATTTCTATTATTTCGTGCGCAACATAGCTGTGCGCCAAAATACATATATCCTTTTCCTTTTTAAGCCTGAGAATTTCCTGCTGAATGTCTTTAATCATTTGACACATCTCTTTCAAGTTTTATGCCGGCCGACCTTTTTACGAGTGTACCGACGTTATACTGATATAATACGAGATTTTTCGCCTAAAATCAAGAGCGTCACGGCATTTTTAGACTTGTAACTTTTTGTAATAATAGTTATAGTCTTGAAAT
>ERZ1504242.785-NODE-785-length-9193-cov-2.312979_pt1 | contig 9193 bp, 4 predicted proteins | sample MGYA00572397_ERZ1504242 | MGnify/ENA primary metagenome ERZ1504242 (study PRJEB39906, sample SAMEA3182102) | gut metagenome | biome: human; feature: gut; material: Stool; isolation source: human stools | place: Canada | collected 2013-02-18 ... | reverse complement strand
GGGGAAAGAATTTCCGTCTCCATGCGGATTTGTGTTTTTTCACCGGCATTGTCTATCCTCGTTTGCAGGCGTACGGCTGCAAATTCTTTACTGACATGAGGAGTCGTAATCTGTGTTCCCCATACAGGCACGTGGATTTTATCAGTAACAATTAGGTGTACATTGCGGTACAAGCCCGCTCCCGGATACCAGCGTGAAGATTGCGGACGGTTTTCCAGCCGTACGGCCAGTGTATTACTCTTTCCGTTTTTGTTCAGGAAAGGAGTGACATTGCAATGGAAAGAATTGTAACCGAAGGGCCAGAAACAAGCCTCCTTACCATTCACATAAACGCGGGCTTCACTCATAGCACCGTCAAAGAGCAGAGTCACTTCTTTGTCGGCGGGAGTATCAAAACTAGTACGGTACCAGCCGGAACCTACATAAGGCAGTCCCCCTGTGCGTCCTGTTTTCAAAGACGCCTTTTCCTCAAAATTTTGTGTGATGGCCACATTCTGAAGATCATTGTTCATATCGAAAGGACCAAAGATAGCCCAGTCATGTGGAAGGACGACTGATTCCCATTGGGTGTCATTAAACTCCGGCTGACTGGCCTCTTTGATATCTCCTTTGCTGAATTTCCAGTTCTTTTCGAGCAATGTCTCGCTACGCTGTGCTTGCAGGCTGCAAGCAGCTGCCAACAAAAGTGCAGTTGCTAACTGTTTTTGGTGTTTCATGTTCATTTATCTCTTAAAAGCATTAAATGAATTGGTGGGTTTGCCACTGTCATCGAACATCCCTTTACTATAACCTTTCCAGTTACCGTAACATTGAGGTTCCCAGGTAAATACTCCCAGACATTGGTCTACTTGTTTGGCTTTGGTAACGAAGTCTGTATAGAAGGCTTCCGCTTCTTCGTAATCCCAACTAATACCGATTTCACACATCATTACCGGAGTATTGTATTTGGCTATTAACGCTTTCATATTGGCGATACAATCATTATTCATCGCTTCCCAGTCGTCCGGTGTGTGTGCGTCTTCGGTTGATATGTCCGGATAAAGTGACATACCGATGATGTCCCATTTGGCATTGTTTTCGTGTAAGTAGCCGAAGATCCTATTGTACAGGCTGGCATTATTTCCTTGGTCAAGATGAACAATAACTTTGGCTTTCGGATAGACTTCTTTTACAGCATCGTAACCCGCTGTGACAAATGATGCGAAATTAACCCTTCCTTCTTCACTTGTAGTTTGTCCGGTAGGGAACAACATTCCTTGATGTGTTTCGTTACCCACTTGTACCCATTCCACGTCAATACCTTTCTCTTTCAATGCACTGAGTACATCTTTCGTATGGTCGGCGATAGCTTGCTTCAATTGCTCTACGGAGTAATCTGCCCATGCTTGGGGTTTAGCTTGCTGTGAAGGATCAGCCCAACGGTCGCTGTAATGAAAGTCAATCATGATACGGTAGCCCAAGTTATGGGCTCTCCATGCTTTGAGCAATACATCTCCTTTGTTACACCAACCTCTCACATCATCAGTGTCATTCTCCGGATTTACCCATACACGCAGGCGAATGGCATTCATACCTAAATCACGCAATAGGGACATACATTCCTGTTCTTTTTCTTCGGCAGTATAGAACTTATATCCGGAACTTTCCATTTCCGTTAACCAGCTGACATCGGCTCCTCTGGCGAAACCTGACATATCATAAGTTACTTCTTCCTTTTCCGGGAAGACCGGTGTGTCATTGTCATCGCTGCAAGCGGTGAAAAGGCTTCCGCCAAGTAGGGCGGAAGCTATGAATAGAATCTGTTTAAATCGTTTCATAATGTTCTGTTGATTATTGTTTATCCATAGTAAATGTTAGGGAAGCAATGTCAAGGGTAATTGCATAAGTACCGGTTTCAGCAGGAACAATACTTCCGCTTCCATTACTGTCGGTCAAGTATAGTTTCTCTTTATTTCCCTTTAATGCCCAGTTCCATACCAAACCGTTTTCTGCATTATTAAGCAGGAAGTAGAAACCGTAGTTATTGCCCAGATTATCAATGACAGCGGTGGCTTTCCAAACCTTGTTTGTTTCATCGTATGTCATCAAATCTTTGTTTAAATCCCAATTGTTAAACTCACCACAGACATTGATTTGGGTTATTTCTGTTGTTCCCCAAGTCATGTCGGCCAGACTGGCTGTGACAATGAAAGTACGACATTCTTCCTGGTGGAACCAGATATTCTGTCCGCCGTCCGCCAGTTTGTATTCATCGTTGGAGTCGCATCCATACCAGATACCGGCTGTTTGGTCTACAATCTTAAAATTATCCCAACCATTAGTCATTTGGTAAACACCTTGATAACTTCCGTGATGTTCGCCGCTATTGTCGTAAACAGGGTTTAATGTAGCTAACCAACCCTTTCCATCCATGTTTCCTACACCCTGCATTTCCAGATAAGAAGGATAAGTAGGTTCACTACTTCCACCTTCCGTAACGCTAACAGTCCATTGTTCGGGATTATTAAGGTCAATAACCAGCGTACATTCTCCCGTAGCCGGAACACTTACCGTTATATTTCCGGCTATTGCAGTCTCACCTGTACTGAATGTCAGTTGTCCGGCAGTTCCACCGAAAGCAAATGGGGTATCTTTGGCTTTTGTATCGTCAATGGCATTATCGGAACCGCTGACACTGGTATTGTTGTAAAACTTACCTGTTCCTTGAAGTTGAATGTTGATATTCGTACCTTCCGTACCCGTAAATACACCTTTCCATTGGTTATCTGTACGGTTGTATTGCATATTGATACCTTCTATGCCGCTTACATTCAGTTCGGGTATCAGTAAGGCGTTCCATTGTTTCTGAGCGGTATTTACATTCACGAAATAACATCCCGACTGACCGGGGAACCACATATCCCATGTTCCTTCCGCTGCGTCTGTTGTCAACAAGAATGGAGTTCCTACTCCACCGGATTGGGCTGTATGCCAGGTTGTTCCGTCTGCTTCCTGTACGTAAATGCCTTCCCAAGCCGCTGCCCCGAAGAATCCGCTATATTGTCCGTCAGCATTTGCCGAATAGAAATCCTGACCGGAATCTTGACCGCTACCCTTGTTGATAATGCTGGCGTAATGCATATCAATAGGATAAGGAGTCACTGTGACTGCCACTGTATTGCTATATACAGGAGCGATGTTGCTGCCATTGCTTCCTGCCAGTCGGAAATAAAGAGGAGCGGCTTCTTCAGCCGGTGCATTTAGTTTGTAAGCAATGATGTTCAGAGCGGCGACTGTATAACTTTTGGATACTCCGTTTTCCGTAGATTCGATAATGCTGCCTGAAAAATCTTCAGACCGGGATACTTGTACGGTAGTTTGAATGCCGCTGGTCGCTTGATATCTCGGGTCGCTGATTTGCAATGTCTGGTCGCTCCAGGCAAGGGATAATGCGTAAAGCTTGGCAGTAGCTTCCGTCAGTACAACGGCATTGGTAGAAGCGATTAAGTCACTCTCCACCGGGCTGGAGAGATAGAATTTCTCTCCGTCTTTCTCACACGCTCCTAATAAAAGGAGTGCGGAGAGTAAAGCCAACAGAGTATTTATTTTTTTCATATTGTTGTATCGAATAAGCGTGATTAATAGTTTTCATTGTATAGGTTCGGGTTGGCGGTTAACTCGGTAGTCGGTATCGGGTAAATATTGTACCGGCTGTTTACCGCTGTTCCTTCTTTTACTCCGCCTTTCCATTGCCATAAGTAACCATTGGTAGTGAATACTCCGTAGCGGATTAAATCGGTACGGCGATGTCCTTCCCAATAAAGTTCGCGGGCGCGTTCGTCCAAAATAAACGATAGATTGATTTGGCTTGCGTTTTTATTATTGCTGTCGTCACCGTATGCTCTTTCTTGGATTTGGTTGATATAACCGACAACTTCCGTTGCTGTTGTTCCGCTTCCACCTCGTACAAAGGCTTCTGCTATCATCAGATATACATCTGCCAGGCGGAACAAAGGATAATCCGTGTTTACGCCACCGTCTGCGGTATTGGAAGCTGTTTCTCCTGCATCCGTCAGGTTCGTCCATTTCTCTACAAAGTAACCGTTACTTTGGTCGTCAATCTTATCCAGGTTCAGTGTTTGCCCATCAGTGAAAAACATGGCCCGTTTATCTTCTTCTCCGGTAAACAGGGAGGGGATTTCTCCGCGTACACGGAACATACCCCAACCGCTTTTCACTCCGTAATCTTCCGGCTTCTGCAAATCCGAAGTATTACTAACCGCACCACAGACAATATAAGTGGAAGAGCCCCACGAAACGGTATGCGTAGCGTCTACCGGCAAAGTGAAGATGATTTCGTTAGCAGTACGTTTATCGTTATCAGCGTTGAATAACTTGCTGTAATCATCTTCCAATGAATACCCTTGCTTGATAACCTCTTTACAAGCACTGATACATTCGGTATATTTCGGTGTATTGATGAAAACTTCCGCGTTCAGATACAGCTTGGCCAATAAGGTATAAGCAGCTCCCCGGGAAGCCCGTCCGTAAGGACAGTTGGTTCTGTCGAGCATATCGCTTGTGATACTTGTCAGTTCCGATTCAATATAGCTGAAAACTTGTGCAGCCGTGTAGCGTGGTGGCAGATAGCCGACAGTCGGGTCGTTCTCTGTTACAAACGGGATGTTGCGGAACAAATCCATTGCATGATAATAGAACAAGGCACGCATGAAACGGGCTTCGGCACGGTAACGGCGAATTTCAGTCTGTTCCTGTTCCGTAAACCGGGCAATGCTCTCATCCGTAGCATTACGAAGAAATTCGTTACATAATGCAATGTTGTAATAAATACGATAGTACATATCCGATACCCAAGGGTCATTGGCGTCCCAGCTCAAGTAAGTCAGACCGGTAACGTTATCACCCGACAGCCAGGTAGAAGCTACTTCATCTGTTCCACATTCTTGTAGATTGAAGAAGCAACGCATATAATCCTGACCGCTGTTACTGCTCAAATCCGGATCACCGCCCTTTTCCTGACCGGTGGTTACCATAGCAGCGTATATTTTCCCTAAAACGGCTTTATAGTTATCGGCACTTGTGTAGATCGTGGAAGATGTTTCGTCTTCATGCGGATATTGGTCCAAATCGCCTATACAGGAACTCAACAGCAATGCGCTGCAAAAATAGAAAGCTGTATATAATATCTTTTTCATGATTCGCTTGTTTTTAAAAGTAATTAGAAGTTGAAACCTACGTTAAGTGAGAATGTACGTGGGCGGGGGTAGAAGGAATTATCCACTCCGTTGGGGACTTCCGGGTCTACACCACTGTATTTCGTGATACAGAATACATTCTGAACCATTGCACTGACATTCAAGCTGCATCCTTTACAAATCTGCCCGAAGTTATAGTTCAATGACAGATTATCCATTTTCAGGAAAGAAGCATTCTCTACATAGTAGTCAGAGAGATATCTACGCGACAGGTTGTTCAACTGATAAGAGTTGTAGCTCACTGTTTCCCAGGCTCCGGCATTCATAGCCATAGCATTGTAAACATAGTTACCGATATTGGCACGCAGGCTGGTGCTCAACGTCCATTTCTTCCAGCGTAGGGAAGTGCTGAAACCGAGGATATAGTCAGGAGCGGGAGAGTGGTAACGGTATAAATCTTCCGTATTGATTTCTCCGTCTCCGTTAAGGTCTACATAAGCGCCTTCTACGGGCTTCCCAGTTTTTTCGTCATAGAGCTGGTGATAGACGTAGAACATATAGGGGGCATATCCTTCGGTCAACGTCTGTACCTGATAGCTGTCAATATAAGGGCCGACCGAAGTATTAGTTGCGGCAGCACCGGCTACGAGAGACAGGTTCTTTACTTTCATCTTTTGCCATGTCATATTGAAACTGATATCCCAGTTCCAGTCTTTAGTTTGAACAGGGGTTGCGTTTATGCTGAATTCGATACCCTGACTGTCTACATTTCCTACGTTTGTAGTGATATTACGATCGAAGGTCGTCCCGGCTGCGGCGGGAACCGTGGCAATCAAGTCCTTTGTTTGGCGGGTGTAGTAGTCGAAGCTACCTGTAATGCGGTCTTTCAGGAAGCCGAAGTCGAATCCGACGTTCCAGGAAGTAGTTGTTTCCCATTTCAAATCGGGCACATAGGAACTGGGACGGTAGGTATGAATGTATCCGTTACCCATGCTGGCTTCCGCACCGTTTTGGCTTTGAGTGTAGATAGGCAGGTAATTATAATTGCCGATACCGTCCTGCTGTCCGGTCACACCATAGCTGGCACGGAGCTTCAAGTTACTCAATACTTTATTGTCTTTCAGGAAAGATTCTTCTGTCACTCTCCAGCCTAAAGCTACCGAAGGGAAAGTACCCCAACGTACATTCTTGGCGAAACGGGAAGTGGCGTCCCGGCGGATAGTCGTAGTCAGCATATAGCGTGAATCGAAAGAATAATTCAGACGGCCGTAGTAGGAGAGCAACACGTGGCGCTCATCCTTCGCTTTGGATGTCTTTTGTATCTCTCCCAACGTGTTCATTTCGCTATAAAGCGGTGTAGTCGATTTCCAGTACTGATAGTCGTAACCGGCTGTCACGTCAAAGCTACTCTTGATAGATTCGACGAGCTTGTTGTAATTGGCATATAAGGTAAGCAGACGGTTCTCCTTCTTTTCGGGGCCGTAGCTGTAATCCAGACCGGAAGTATTGTAGTTCTGTGCCGCTTCTGCCGGAACATATACGCTACCTTTACCTTGTGCGTAGTCATAGCCTAGTGTAGCGTGCAGTTTCAGATCGGGGAAGAAGTGAACACGGTAATCCGCATCGACATTTCCGATAAAACGCCTTACGTTACTTTGAGAATCATTCATCTTGATAAGTCCTACGGGATTCATTACGGCGCCGTTGACAGGGGCGCCTGTGTTGTCTGTCGCTTCCGTGTATCCGCCGAAGGTATCCAGTCCTGAATAAACGGGAATGGTCGGGTTCATGGTAGCGGCTGCCCAGATAGCGTCTGTATTGCCGAATGTATTGTTGTTGATAGAACCCTTGGCGTTAATATTCAGCTTCAGGTGGTCTTTGAAGAAAGAGGGAGTCAGCATAATGCTTCCCGTATAGCGTTCCGCATTATCAGTGCGTAGCAGACCGCTTTGGTTATAATAACCTACCGACACACGGAACGGCCAGTTCTTGGCAATCTTTCCGGAGACGCTCAGATTATTATCCGTACCGAAAGCATTCTGATAGATCTCATCGTTCCAGTTCGTGCGGGCTGTTCCCAACAGAGCTTGCTGGGCAGAAGTTCCTTGTGTCCGAATCGTGTTGACAAATTGGTCGTAGCTTAACATATCCGCCAGTTTGGTGCGTGTCTGAATGGAGTTGGTAGTGCTGAATGTGATTTGCAGTTTGTCCGAAGTCCCTTTCTTGGTAGTGATAAGGATTACCCCGTTGGATGCACGCGAACCGTAGATAGCGGTGGAAGAAGCATCTTTCAGAATGGTCATACTTTCAATGTCGTTCGGGTTGATGAGGCTCAGAAAGTTTCCGTCGTTCCCGCTGATACCACCCTGTTCCAAAGGAACACCGTCCAAAACAATCAACGGGTCGTTGCTGGCATTCAGTGAGGCACCGCCACGCACACGGATGGTACTTCCCGCCGTAGGCGAACCACTATTGGACATAATCTGCACGCCGGAGATTTTTCCGTTAATCAGTTGCTCGGGAGAGCTGACCAGTCCCATATTGAAGTCTTTGCTGCTGACGTTTGTTACCGAACCGGTCAGGTCGCTTTTTCGTTGCGTTCCATATCCGATAACAACTACATCACTCAATACCTGTGAATCACTTTTCATCTGTACGTTCAGTACAGAGCCGCTTGTAGGAAGGGCAACTATTTTAGTCTCATATCCCACATAAGAGAATTGCAACTCTTTGTTGCCCTGCGGTACGTTCAATGTGTAGTTACCGTCAAAGTCGGTAACCGTACCGGTAGAAGTGCCCACGATGAGGATACTTACTCCGATCATCGGTTCTTTGTTCTCATCAATCACTTGTCCGGTGATTTTCTTGCCGCCCTGTTGGGCAAAGGCAGGAATGATACCTCCTAAAAAGGCTGTACACAATATAAGGAGTACAGTCAGTTGGCGTAGATTTAAGATATTCCTGTTCATAATTAATGTGTTATTGATAATAGATTTATTGTATTATTATTGTTTGGGACGCTGGGTGAACATATCCGGCTATTCCAGCCACACGTCTCCAAGTTCAATCTCTACGGTTGGTTTGCCGGTTCCAGGCATTGACAGTTCCAGTTTCTCTATCTTCTCCGGTCGGAAAGGAATTACCGTCTCCGGGTGGAAATACTGTTTCAGGAATGTCGGATAAGCTATGGGCAACAATGCGGTATCCGTTAGACGCAGTTCTTTCAGAGGAATCCGTACAATGCCTTCTGCTGACGGAGCAGGGCAGAGACTTTTGTAGGTATATCCGTCCGAAGTGACAAAACCTGCGCTGAGTCCTTGCGGAAGAGGTTTGTTTCTATTTACACGAATACAGAGCGTAGTGCAACTTTTCACTTTATCTTTTCTTCCTTCGATTTCATCTTTTACGAATGCGCGGAGGAAGTGTTGCGGATTTTTTCCTTTCGGTGTGAAACAGAACCGGAGCAACGGCTTCTCAATCGGAGAAGAATCAAGTAAGGTACGTTGCAGGTCGTTCCATTCAGGAAGTGTATATGCTTCTATCCGGCTATCTGTATCCGTTACTTTCAGTAGTTGTATCGCACTACCAGAAGCGACAACACGTGTAGTCCAGTAGAAATCGGAAGTATAGTTCCAGTCCAATGGACTTCCTTGGATTCCCGAGGAACTTCCGGTGACGGAATTTCCGGCGGGATAAGTATGGGTGCTGTCGCCCCGGCAGACGATGATGTTATACTTGAAACAATCTTCCTTTATATCTGCAGCGGGCAGGATAGCCTGATATGTATAGCCGCTTGTACGTTTCATCTTTATATACGGGTTATGCTCGTTCCAAAAAGACACCTTATCCGTGTATATAATGACAGAATCCGGAAAAACGCTTCCTGCTACTTGCGCATTAATAGTCAATGCTTTGCCTGCTTCGGCAATGCTTGCCGGAGTATGAGTGACCTTATAATCCATAGTACGGGGAGTGGGAGCTACAAACTCTCCGCTACG
>ERZ1504242.738-NODE-738-length-9544-cov-5.304142_pt1 | contig 9544 bp, 5 predicted proteins | sample MGYA00572397_ERZ1504242 | MGnify/ENA primary metagenome ERZ1504242 (study PRJEB39906, sample SAMEA3182102) | gut metagenome | biome: human; feature: gut; material: Stool; isolation source: human stools | place: Canada | collected 2013-02-18 ... | reverse complement strand
GAGGAACGGGAAAAACTCCCCAATCGGAAGCTGATAGGAAGCAAGCGGGTTGGGGAGAAAATCAGGGAAACAGGAAAATTCCCCAACTGGAAGACAGAGAGAAGAAAGTTGATTGGGGAGAAAATCTGAAAACAGAAAGATTCCCCCAATTTGGAGAATGGAGAGAGAAAAGATAGTTGAAACGGGGGAATTGCATATGTATAATAGGGATGCTTAGCAAGAAATAGAGACAGATAAGAATAATATAGAATATTTAACCTCTGTCGAAAAATAAAACAAGAATAATAGGAGAAAAATCATGCGAATTGTAATACAGCGTGTCAATCACGCATCCGTAAAAGTAGATGGAGAGACAATCGGAAGCATCGGCAAGGGATATCTGCTTCTGCTCGGTGTGGCACAGGGGGATACGAAGGAGATGGTTGACCGCTATGTGAAGAAGCTTTCAACCTTGCGGATCTTTGCAGATAAAGAGGGCAAGACGAACCTGTCAATTACCGATGTAGGAGGAGAAGTGCTGGTCGTATCCCAGTTCACATTATATGCGGATTGCAAGAAAGGAAACCGCCCAAGCTTTGTCAAGGCGGGTGCGCCGGACTTTGCAGAGGAGATGTATGAGTATTTCAAAGCAAAATGCGTGGAGACGTTCGGGAAAGTAGAATGCGGAAGCTTTGGTGCCGATATGAAGGTCGAGTTGGAGAACGATGGCCCATTTACAATCTTGTGGGACAGTGATATCTGGTGAGGCGATACCCGAGAGGGGCGATACCCGTGCGACATCCATATGAAATGATGTAATACCCGTGGAGGACAGGCAACAATGAAACAAGACAGCCAGATGTTTGGCACAGAGAAAATCAGTAAAATATTATGGAAGATGGCGCCGCCTGTGATGCTGGCGCAGTTGATACAGGCACTTTATAACATTGTGGACAGCTTCTTTGTCGGGCGGTATTCCGAGAGCGGACTGACCGCGCTGTCTATCATCTATCCGATCCAGCTTCTGATGATCGCATTTGCGGTGGGAACCGGCGTTGGTATCAATACATGTATGGCGCATTACTTAGGCTTGTCCGAGGATGAAAAGGCAGACGAGATCGGTGGAATCGGCACGCCACTTACTTTGCTTATGTGGGCAGTATTCGCCGTATTCTGTTATTTCTTCATGCCTGCATACGCGAAGATGTCAACGGATTCCGCAGAAGTAATCAAAGAGGTTGTTATGTATGGACGGATTGTATGCGTCTTTTCTTTTGGACTTTTTCTGGAGAGCATCTGGACGAAGATCCTGCAGGCAAACGGCGATATGAAGACGCCGATGATCGCGCAGATTGCAGGTGCGGTTACAAACATCGTACTCGATCCACTTCTGATCTTTGGTATGTTCGGATTGCCGAAGATGGGAATTGCAGGAGCTGCGGCAGCAACCGTCGTTGGTCAGATCGTAGCGGCGCTGATCGTCATGCGCAGAGGATTCCGGAAGTCACCGGCGTTATCTGTATATCTGCCGGACATCCGCAAGATTTATAAGATGGGAATCCCGAATATCCTGATGCAGTCTGCGTACACGTTCTATATATTTGGTCTCAATATGGTACTTGCAACCTTCTCTGATCAGGCGGTGACGGTACTCGGCCTTTATTACAAATGGCAGGCGTTTTTCTTCATTCCGCTCGGTGCGATGCAGACCTGTATCGTGCCAATCTTAAGCTACAATTATGCAACGATGAAGATTGACCGCTGCAAGAAGACGCTGTCATTGGCACTTATATATGGAGTATCCCTGATGATGATTGGTGTGCTTTGCTTTGAACTGATGCCGGGGCAGATGCTGCATGTATTCTCGCATGACGCAGAAGTGATCCGTATTGGGAAGGTGGCGTTCCGTATCATTGCGGTGAGCTTTATTCCGCTTGTGACATCATTGACATTTCCGGTGTTCTTTCAGGCAGTTGGAAAAGCGTTTACAAGCAGTATGCTTACGGTGATAAGAACGGTATTTTTGTTTGTGCCGCTTGGGTATGCATTCTCAAGAATCGGGCTAAACTTCTTCTGGCTGACGTTTCCGGTTACGGATATTATTACGTCGATTGCCGGATTTTTGCTGTACCGCCGATTCCTAAGATTCACCAAAAGTTCATAGAATTTGCGTTGTTTCAGCAAATCTCCTGTGCTATCATATGTAATAATTTGGAAGATATAGAATTAAGGCATAAGAAGAGTTGAAAATACGAAAAAGTATATTGTAATCTGGTTCTGTATGTGTAATTCCTGCAACTATGTTTGGGATATGCATATGTTTGAGGCGTAGAAGTTCTTAATGTTCTGGAATAATAACAGCAATGTTTGAACACGATGTTCAAACAAGCCGCCACTGAGCCATGGATGGCGAGCGGAGGGCGCATATGAATCGTAGATTCATATTTAGGATGCGCCCGACAATCTGCCGACGAGCGAAGCGAGGGGGCAATACCCGGGCGGCGGTTGCGTACGATGATAATATTGTATAACAGAACATTTAGAACTTCTTGGGCTCAATACATCGCATATGCAAACATAGTTGCAGGAATATACTATACAGAATCAGATTGCAGGATGCAGCAAGGGTATTTTCAAAAAGGAGAAAACTATGGGACTTACGCAGCAACAAGTACAGGAGCGGATCAATCAGGGACTGACGAACGAGAGCGACCTGTCTACCGATAAAACAACGAAGGAGATTATCGTCTCCAATACATTCACATATTTTAACCTGATCTTTTTGATCATTACGGTCTTACTCTGTCTGGTCGGTTCTTTTCGGAACCTGACTTTCTTGCCGATTGTCATCGGCAATACACTGATTGGAATTATACAGGAGGTTCGCGCGAAGCGGACACTGGACAAGATGAATCTGCTGAATGCACCGCACGCGATCGTCGTGCGGGATGGCGTGAAGCAGAAGATTGAAACCGAACAGCTTGTACAGGATGATGAGATCATCTTAGAGGCGGGCAACCAAATCTGCGCAGATGCAGTCGTTGTGGAAGGAAGCGTGCAGGTCAATGAATCGCTGCTTACCGGAGAAGCGGACGAGGTAGAGAAAAATCCCGGCGACGAACTCTTCTCAGGAAGCTTTGTCGTATCCGGACGATGCCATGCCGAACTCACACACGTTGGAAATGAATCCTACATCGCGAAGCTCTCGCAGGAAGCAAAGACGATGGGAAGCGGCGAGCAGTCCGAGATGATCCGCTCGATCAACCAGATCGTCAAATGGGTCGGTATCGTTATCATACCAATCGGACTTCTGCTGTTTTATCAGAGCCATTTTATCAACCATGAGACAATTCGCCGGAGTGTGACAGCGACGGTTGCGGCGATCATCGGTATGATTCCGGAGGGATTATATTTACTTACGACAATCGCACTGGCACTCAGTACCATGAAGCTTGCCAGCCGGAAGGTGCTGCTGCATGATATGAAGAGCATCGAAGCACTTGCGCGTGTTGATGTGCTGTGTGTGGACAAGACCGGAACAATCACCGAGCCGACGATGAATGTCAAGCAGATCATATGCAGTAAGAATGGGAAGAATCTGCTGCACACGCCGGAGGAATTACAGGAATTACTTGTGGATTATACCCTTGCATCGAACGACAACAATGCGACGATGCAGGCACTCCGGACATTTGCCGGAAACGATGGTGCGGCACCAGGCCGGACGGTCGTGGAACGGTATCCGTTTTCTTCGACAACGAAATACGGCGCAATCGTATTTACCGAGGGAACGTATATATTAGGTGCGCCGGAATTTGTCATGGGTGATGCGTATGCAGCCGTGGAAAAAGAAATTTCAACCTTTACAAAATCCGGTGACCGTGTCCTGATTTTTGCGAAATATGCAGGAACCGACTTAAAGCATGGACTTACCGGGGAAGTGATTCCGCTTGGATTTGTCGTGCTTGCGAACCCGATCCGGGCAAATGCGAAGCAGACATTCGAATATTTTAACGATCAGGGCGTAGCAATCAAGGTGATCTCCGGTGATAATCCGGGGACGGTTTCTGAAGTTGCGCTGCAGGCTGGAATCCCGGGTGCAGAGAATTACGTGGATGCGACCACGCTTGATACAGCGGCGAAGCTTAGGGATGCGGTGGAACAGTACACGGTCTTTGGACGTGTGACCCCAAAGCAGAAACAGAAGCTTGTGAAGGCATTGCAGATCAAAGGACATACAGTTGCGATGACCGGCGATGGTGTCAATGATATCTTAGCGATGAAGGATGCAGACTGCAGCGTGGCGATGGCATCGGGAAGTGAGGCAGCAGCGCAGGCAGCACAGGTTGTATTGCTGGATTCGGATTTTGCACATATGCCGGATGTTGTGTATGAAGGCAGGCGTGTCGTTAACAACGTACAGCGGTCAGCGAGTCTGTTCCTTGTAAAGAATATATTTTCTCTGTTGATGGCAGTATTCTCGATGGTTTTGATGATCACATATCCGCTCGAACCGGCGCAGGTATCCTTGATCAGTATGTTCACAATCGGCGCACCGGGATTCCTGCTTGCATTAGAGCCGAACAAGAACCGGATCGAAGGCAGGTTTATCACGAATGTGCTGCTTAAGGCACTGCCGGGCGGTCTGACCGATGTGATTGCAGTCGGAGCCCTTGTCATGCTTGGATCGGTATTTGGACTACCGGATGCGAGTGTGGCGACAGCCGCAACACTGGTTTTGTCGGTTGTTGGATTTATGATTTTATTTAAGATCAGCGAACCGCTCAATAAGATGAAGTACGGCGTGATCTTCCTGAATATATTCGGACTTGTATTCTCCGGGATATTCTTGAAGAAGCTGTTTGCACTAAGTGATATGTCAAATTGGTGTATATTGTTGATGGTTGTGTTCGGATTTGCGGCGGAATCCTTATTCCGGTATCTCACGCTGATTGCGGAGAAGTTACGGGCACGTTACGAGAAAAAACAGAAGTATACCGGCTATAAACGGAAGAGAAAACTACGTCGATAGTGAAAATTACAGGAAATTTACAAGAAAATGACGAAAAAGGGATGCGTAATCATTGCTATCTGCCAAAAATGATATTATAATCGGAATGGTGTTTTTTGGATTATAGTAGAAAACGAAGGAGAGAGTAACATGATACGCTTCAAAAAGAGTAAGAAGATTCTTGCAGCCATTTTGACAGCGGGGATGCTGCTTGCGGGAAATGGAGTCCCGATTTGCGCAGCAGAACCAGTTTCGGTGGCACAGACAGAAGAACAGTTGAATTATCTGGTCGTCGGAAGTCCGGTTGTATGTACACCGGGAAGCCAGTTTGTTCTGGCGGATGTCGGAGATGGAACGGAGAAGCTTTCGGATGCGGTTTTGACTTACGTCAATGTGGAGACTGGTACTTCCTATGAAGTGACTGCGGATACCGTAGATGAGGGAAGCCTGCTGTTTAACATGGAGTTTGATGATACCCAGCCGAGCGGAGAATATGAAGTAACCACGATTGAGGTAGTTGCAGACGGAGAGAAACGAATCGTTCGTATGGTGGATACCGGAATTGAAGCCAAATTTGGTATCAATACGGATGTTGATTCTGAGGCGGATGCCTATGTCGTGGATGAACAGGCAGAGCAGGATGCAGAGGAAGCCTGCGGCGAAGACGGAATTACCGTGCTGGATGCCGAAGGACAGGAGATGACTTTTGATTCTCTGACCGAAGCTTTACAGGAAGCCGATGACAGTGTTGCAGACAGCGGAATCGCAACACAGTCGACAGCCAACCCGAATCTGGTTGTTGTGCTTGATCCGGGACATGGTGGTTCTGATCCGGGTGCATGTAAATATGGCTTGAGAGAAGCGGATTTGACGTTGAAAATCGCGCAGTATTGCAAGTCAAAGCTGGAAGAGTATAGCCATGTTGAAGTATACATGACAAGAACTGCAGATACGGACAATAATCTTGCTAATCGCGTAGCGTATGCAAAGAAATTTAATCCAGATGTGTTTGTCAGCATTCATATCAATGCTGTTGGTGGACAACATGGCGGTGCCGAGGTGTATTATCCAAACGGCAATTACATACCGGGTATCGGAACAGAAGGAAAAGAACTGGCAGAAGTAATCCAGCAGAAGCTGGTAGCACTTGGCCTATATAACAGAGGAATCAAGATCCGGAATACAGAGGACGGCAGCCAGTACCCAGATGGTTCACCATCGGATTACTTAGGCGTTATCAAGCGTTCTAAGGAAGCTGGTTTCCCGGCAGTTTTGATCGAGCATGCATTTATCGATAATTATGGCGATGTATATAACTTTTTGTCAAGAGAAGATAAAGTAAAGGAAATGGGGTATGCAGATGCAACCGCCATTGCAGAATATTATGGATTGTCCAAGAATGGGAATTACGGTTCTAAGGCGACAATCGCGGATACGATCCGTACAGCATATGACGGTGGTACGTCCGAAGCATTGACACCAATCATGACGACTCCGACGACATCCGTTGATCGTATGGTATCGTATTATAAGTCCAATGCAACGTTCCCGACTTACTATCAGGAGCATGATACAGAGATCAAAGCATCGTCCAATCCATTGCAGACATTTTGCCAGATCTTTTACGACGAGGCAGTTGCAGAGGGCGTAGATCCGGGTGTTGTATTTGCACAGGCAATGAAAGAAACTGGATTCCTGCGATTCGGCGGCGATGTAAAGATTGAGCAGTATAATTTCTGTGGACTGGGCGCAACCGGAGGCGGCGCTGCTGGACAGGCATTTGGTTCGGTACGTCTGGGAGTACGTGCACAGGTACAGCATCTGAAGGCATACGCTTCACAGGAAGATCTGAAAAATGCAGTGGTTGATCCGAGATTCCAGTATGTGACAAGAGGCTGTGCAACTTTTGCAGAGTACTTGGGTATTCAGGAAAACCCTTGGGGAAAGGGCTGGGCAACTGCATCAAATTATGGATATAGTATTGTAAATGATTATATGTACAAATTCTGTACGGTAAAAAAGACATCCAGTACAGCAAATTCGTTCCTGAATGTAGCGTATAGCACACATGTACAGAGTTATGGCTGGCAGGCAGATAAATTTAACGGTATGACAAGCGGAACGACCGGACTTGGCAAGCGCCTGGAGGCAATCAAGATCAAGGTCAGTGGCGCGTATGATTTGGGCGTCACATATCAGACACACGTACAGACCTTTGGTTGGGGCGACTGGGTTGCCGATGGAGATTTAAGCGGAACAACTGGACAGGCCAAACGTCTGGAAGCAATCCGTATCAAATTAACAGGCAACGACGCAGACAAATTCGATGTGTATTATCGTGTACATGCACAGACCTTTGGCTGGCTTGGCTGGGCAAAGAATGGTGAAACGGCTGGTACGTCAGGATTTGCAAAGCGTCTGGAAGCAATCCAGATTTACGTAGTACCGAAGGGGATGACGCCATCTTCGGGAACCAGCGCTGTTTCTTATGTACAGTACGGAAAGGCTGCATCGAAGAGTGATCAGCCGGGCTTGATCAATTATGCAACGCATGTGCAGACCTATGGCAACCAGCAATTTGTATCAGACGGTTCCTTCTCTGGAACATATGGAGAAGCAAAGCGGCTGGAGGCAATCCGGATTCAGGTCAACAATGAAGCACTTGGTGTAGATGGTGGTGTGACTTATCATACGCATGTGCAGAAATTGGGATGGCAGCCTTGGGTTAGCGATGGAGTAGTCAGCGGAACGACTGGACAGGCGAAGCGTCTGGAGGCAATCGAGATCAAACTGACTGGTGAACTTGCTGAGAAATATGATGTATACTACCGTGTACACGCACAGACTTTCGGCTGGTTGAACTGGGCGAAGAATGGGCAGACAGCTGGAACAGTTGGATATGCAAAGCGTCTGGAAGGAATTCAGATCGTGCTCGTACCAAAGGGAGGCAAAGCACCGAGTGCAACGCCTTTGAACGATGGCAGAGCATGTATTATTAAATAAAATAACAAATCAAAAAAGAGTCTTGCAGATTGCAAGGCTCTTTTTATGTGTAAACATATTCGTGTATTGTGCGGATGAAACAGATTACATGGCAGCCACTCTGGCGTCGATATAGCGAATCAGTTCTTCTGCTGAAGCTTTCAGACCAAGGCGGCTGGTATTGATGCAGACATCATAGTACCGGGAATCGCCCCATTTGCCAGAGGAGAAGGAATTGTGATACTGCTTCCGGCTTTTATCGTGGCGTTTCATTTTTGTGAGCGCCTCGTCTGCGGATACATGCTTGACTTCCATGATTCGCTTCTGCTTCACATCGGTGTCGCCGACAAGGAAGATGGAGATCAGTCCATCATTATCCTGTAAGATGTCCTCGGCACAACGACCGAGTACTACATAGGATTCTCCGCTTTCTGCCTTTTCCTTCAGGAAATTAAACTGCATTTCTGCAATAATCTTTTCTACGGAGTTTGACTGTCCGAGTACCGTTCTGGTGATAAAAGGATTTGCTGGCTTTTCGTCGTATTTCTTATAGACATCGTAAGAATTTCCAGTTTCCTTGGAAAGCTCGTCGAGAATATTTCTGTCATAAAGTGGAATATTGTAATGCTTGGCGATTATTTCTGCGATTACATGTCCGCCGCTTCCATACTCTCGTCCGATTGAAATAATGACCTGTTTGTTCATAAATATACGCTCCCTTCTGTCGTGAAATGTGTCTGCCATTCGCGCTTTTTTTATTTACAATTATACATAAGATGGACGGAAAAAGTCAATGTATGTATGCAGGAAAAATGGGAAAAACTGTATCTGTGAAGAAGTATAAAAACAGGGAGAAACAGACAATGAAAAAAACAACTGAATTTACACCGACAGCTTTTATTTTAGGAATTTTACTTGCCGTTGTATTTGGTGGTGCCAATGCCTATCTGGGGCTGCGTGTCGGTATGACGGTATCCGCATCCATTCCGGCAGCCGTGATCTCGATGGGGATTGTGCGGCTGTTGTTAAAGCGGGATTCGATTCTGGAAAATAACATGGTACAGACAATCGGCTCCGCCGGAGAATCGCTGGCGGCAGGTGCAATCTTTACGCTTCCAGCGTTGTTTATGTGGGCGAAGGAGCATGGCACGGCGATGCCGTCTTTTTTTACGATCGCGATGCTTGCCATAAGCGGCGGTCTGCTTGGCGTGCTTTTCATGGTGCCGCTTCGCCACGCGCTGATCGTGGAAGAACATGACCGCCTGCCATACCCGGAGGGAACGGCATGTTCGAAGGTGCTGCTTGCTGGAGAAGAGGGTGGCGCGAAAGCAAAGAAGGTATTAAAAGGATTGCTCGCGGCAGCTGTCTATAAATTTTTAGCAGACGGATTGAAGCTGTTTCCAAGTGAAGTCGATTTTGAAAGCCGGAAGCTGCGTGGGGCAGGCTTTGGTATCGATGTGCTACCGGCATTGGTGGGTGTTGGATATATCTGCGGCGCGCGTGTGTCTTCGTATCTGTTGAGCGGGGCGGTACTTGGCTGGCTCGTGCTGATGCCGGCGTTCGTGCTGGTTG
>ERZ1504242.737-NODE-737-length-9546-cov-2.332947_pt1 | contig 9546 bp, 5 predicted proteins | sample MGYA00572397_ERZ1504242 | MGnify/ENA primary metagenome ERZ1504242 (study PRJEB39906, sample SAMEA3182102) | gut metagenome | biome: human; feature: gut; material: Stool; isolation source: human stools | place: Canada | collected 2013-02-18 ... | reverse complement strand
CAAACCAACCATTTTCGTAAGCAAAACGGTATTTACGCAGATAACCTTCTCCGTTACGAGTATTCTCGCCTTTTAGGTTATGATCCCGTTCGGGTTGCATCTCACCAAAAACGATATAATCCGTTGTCATTTTATCCAATTCGGCAATCCGTTCTAATTCAGCCTTGCGTTTTTCTTCAACAACATTCCATTCGGCTGGTGAATATACATCCCAATAAACGGTCTGATTTTCATCTGCTACTTTATAGAAAGGTAACATCTTCACGTTATCCGGTCCTCCAGGCAGTGTCGTAACAAAACTGACAGAAGTATCACTAATCTTTTTTATGTAATTCGTCAAACTCTTCTCTTCCGAAACAAATACAGGGATATCTCCCATCTTTCGTTTTTCCGTACCAAAGGTTCCTGCCAAAATGGTCGGTCCGTAGAAGACAGCACGGCGGTCAACATTATCGGGCATAGACACAGTATAGAGTGGCATAGGCAAAATTAACTCTATTACATCATTCTTTTTCCATTTACGATGAAGACTGATAAATGAACCGGGAACACTTTCCACTTTTTGTTTACTGCCGTTTATACGAATAGCAACATCTCCCGCAGCCCAAACCGGACGACGCAAATTAATGGTAAGTGGTTCTTTCGACGTCTCTTCCAGCTTAATTACAACTTTACCATGTTCGGGATAATCGGTAGTCATGCGAAGTTTTAAACTTTTCTCTTTCCATGTTAAAACAGAAGGAATATATAGATTTATATTCATCATTTCTTTACCCGGCACATAGCTATAGATAGCTCCACCATACTTGGAATGGTTTTCGAAACCACTACCCATGCAACAACTAAAATTATTGTGCCGACTACCAAAACCTTTATGTGTACCCATTCCTAATGAAAGAAAATAACAGACGTTTCCTGTTTCGGGATGCTGTGAAGCTAAAATATGGTTATACAGTGCCCGTTCGTAATAATCCAGATATTGTACATCGTTCGTCCACTCATAAAGGTGTGCGGTCAGTTTCAACATATTGTAAGTATTGCAAGTTTCACAGGTATTGGTACCCAAGCGGTTATTCAATTTATCAGGAACAGAGAGATACTCACCCATACTATTTCCACCATTAGCATAAGAATGATGATGAACGATCGTTTCCCAAGAGAAACGAGCTATTTCCTCGTCGCGATGGTTACCGGTCAGTTCATATTGGCGGGCACTACCTATCAGTTTTGGTATTTGGGTATTGGAATGCAGCCCCTGCAAAACATCTACTCCCTCTGCTAACTTATCTTGCAAACGCTTATGATAGAAAGCATAGGAAGCATCAAGAAATTTCTTATCTCCAGTCAAGGCATACATTTGCGCAAATGCTTCATTCATTCCTCCGTATTCACAATTCAGCATTGTCTGCATCTGCTCTTCACTCAATGGAGCAATGACATCTGCCAGATAATCGGATAAATTGATTAATACTTTCTTTGCAGTTTCGTTTCCTGCCAAGAGATAAGCATCATTCAGACCCATCATTGTCTTATGTTCATTGTACCAAGGTACCCAAATGCCATTCAAGTCAAAACCCATAGAACGGATAATACCTTTTTTCACTTCCTTGAATACTTTATCACCTCCGGGCATTCCACCGATGAAACCATTGACAAAGTTCATTTGGCAAGAATCCAACTCATTCACCACATAGTCTATCTTGGCTTTAAAAGTCTCGTCACCCGTAGCGGCATAATGCTGTGACATAGCAGTAAGCAAATGTCCCAACGTATGTCCGGCAATGCCCATTGATTCCCAACTACCGTAAGGTTCCGCCTTTGGTTTCAAATTCGCATTCTTGCGGAAATTGGATAACAGCCGATCCAAGTCAAGCTCTTTCATCCATTGCTCATTCTGATTCATCGCATGCAAGAAAGGGCTGTCGAGAAGACGGACATCCTGAATACTAAAGTACCTGGTTTTAGGAGAAATAACATCTTTAACTGCAGGTTTATAATTTTGTGCAAATCCCACCTGATCCACAAGGAGAAATACCGTAAAAATTAATATATACTTTACTTTCATTTCACTCTTATATTTAAATTACTAATTTAATAAGTCTGTCCCTTCAAATTTCACTTTATAGGGACATTGAGCATCATCCGTCTCATCTTCATTCCAAGCATGAGAGATATATTGTTCGGGAGCACCCATTACTACAAAAAAGAGCTTATCAGTCCCTTCCAAAATGATATAAGATACTACACCTTCTTTGTCTTGATACATCGGAGCATATTGAGCCACACCGTTTACGACAGCCACAAATCCATACCTCCATCCGGCAGCAGTATTATTTCTATTATAATTAGTAGCAACACCTACTTTTTTACCATCCGCATTAACAATGATTCCCGGATCTTCCGATGCCAAACTTGTACCTGTATCCAGCCCTTTAAAATCAACCTTCACAGTACTACCTGCCTCCGGAACATCCAATGATATAACATTGAATCCCGTACTCCCCGGACAACTGGAATAGCCTACTTGATAATATCCATCACTGGCGTATAGCTTGGTAGAATATTTCTTTGCACTCTCAGTAACGTATTTACGCACAATATCAATGTCATAGGTAGTCATACGTGTGGCATAATCATACAATTCTTCATAAAGAGTTGCCACCTTGCCTTTACAATATAAACGCTGATAAGTCATAAGCGGATCTTCCGGATATTTCGATTGTTTCCATATTTCTCCCAGTACACTAACACCATGTTTCTGTGTCCAGTAATAAGGTAACCAGTAACTGGCATATCGCATCCATTCGTGATTAAAATGACGGTGATAGTTAGCTTTCCAAACATCAACATGATACCCAAAAAGTTCTTGAGGATAAGTCTGAAGAGATTGCCATTGCGCACACTGTTCCCAAAAGCCATTACCTCCTTCACCATTCGGTCCAAAGCCATAACGAAAACCTTGATGAAAATCTTTGGCAGCTCCATTCAACAGTTTGTCACAATACACTTGATATTGGAAACTATGCCCTATTTCATGTGCAATCGTAGAGCCTACCGGTTTGCAGGTACTCGGATTTATCCATAAAGCACCGATTACATCATCATAACCTGAACCAGTTGCCAACCATTCTTCTTGATAAAATAAATAGATTTGCATCTTATACCGATCCAAATAAGATTTTCCTTGTCCTACTTCGGCAAACTTCAATGTCTCAATATTCGTCAGATAAAATTGTTCAGCTTTTGCCAGCAAGTCATCTACATCAACCCGCATAGACTCTGAAACACTTTTAGCATTCGGATCTTTACCGAATCCTACTTCCCAGAACACAATAAAATGTTCACTCTGTTTATGACGATAGAATGACCATTTGGCATCCCTCGAAAACATATCCATCATTGCAAACTCTGATGGTTTATAGTACTTCTCGTAACCGGGAATGTCTGAGGGCTTAAGTACATCGGGCTGATTAACAGCTACAGAATCATCCTGACAACTAAAAAAAAACAGAATAGCAACAATAAACATGAAGCCAATCATCCCGTTATAACAGTTTCTTCTTCTATTCATGAAAATATATACTATGTAATTGCCTTCTGAATGAAGAATGGGGATCCCCACTTTATAATACAGAGATCCCCACCTCATTCCGAACGGCCAAGAATGACGTTCACTATTTATAAGATTATTCCATTGTAATGTTAATTACAAAACGCAACAGATTTGCCTTGTTTGTTTTATCGCGGAAACCAATGCTGATAGTATATTTATCACCTGCAACCGGTGTAGCCGAACGACCTATGTTCAAAGTTTTATCACTTATACTACATTCTGCGAAAAGAGAATACCCTGCCGTTCCCCAATTGGTGACCGTACCGTCTTTCATCATCCAATAGCCGGGAGCATTTGCTGTATATGAACTTTCTTCATCCCATTTCAAGGACTCAAGATTAACAGAATACATATGAATATCACCTTCTCCGTCACCATCAAGCCCTTCACAGAATTCAGCAACAGTCATTCCGAAACGTTCCTGTATCTTGCCTGCATAATCATTAAATGCAATGGAAGCAGCCGAATACTCGCCATCCGGAATATTGATTGATACTTCAACAGGCACGTCTACAATTGCAATCTCACTAAGAATGCGTACATATTGGTCGAAGTCAGTTCCATTGATTGCAAACCCCACATTGATACTAACGGACGAACCTACCATTACATTTTCCAATGCACTTACTACAAGTGTTTTGTTCGACACATTCAGTTCTACAGTAAAATTGGCATTCGTTTGAGTGGAAATATTACCCATTTCATCAAAATACCACCCAGTCATCCCCTTATTGGGAGCTGTTTTGTCCCAAGCATTACGAGCAGCATTTATACCGTGAAACACAACTTTGCCACTTGAAATTCCAGCAATGGCTTCATCCAGTGTCATACCCAATTTTACTTGAAATAATTCAGCATAGTCAGACAAATTGATGATTTGTGTTTGACCGGCACCAAATTGTATCTTTTTTGTAACTGTTGCTTCCGCATCCGCAAATAAGGATTTTCATTCTCGCCATACACATGCTTACTTGTGGCGTCTTCCCAGTTTTCGCTGCACGCCGCCAAAGAGAGGAGTAATCCTCCCAATAGTACATAAAGTATATTCTTTTTCATTGTTTACATATTTAGCTGTTAATACCCGGGATTTTGTTTTAATTTCACATTACCTTCAATCGCTTCCTTCGGAATGGGGAAGATGTTAAGATGGTTGTCTGAAACATCAGTTACCCGAGGTTTGCAAAACCATGATTTACCATTGTATACATTCTGACCATTTGTCATTTTGAAACGGATAAGATCCTGACGACGAACATATTCTCCTACAAATTCCCAAGCACGTTCATCAAGTAAACCACCCAATTCAATATCAGCGCCACCTTCTATTTCGTTAAAGATCTTTGTTGGATCATTTTTCCCCATTTCATTGCGATTTTCACGATGTCCATACGGATAATTACTGCCGCCTTTAAGTTGCGCTACGGTACGAACTGCCTTTGCCGGATTAGATTTGAAGTTACGTGCACGAACTTGCGTTACCAGGTCTGCAGCATCTTGTTCTGTCTCTCCTTTGTATCCGCCCAATCTGAGCAAGCACTCGGCTTTCTTCAACAACACATCAGCATAACGGTAGAAGGGTACATCATCGTAATTTGTAGCCATATCACCCGGAAGGATCTCATATTTTACTAAACGTCCACCTTCATATTCGTAACAACCAGGTTGATCAATGCTACGTATTTCTTTGGTGTAGACTACCTGCACACCATTAGCTATAAGAGGTGTTCCATCCATTGCATATTGAGGCGTATCTACATTCCAACAATCTTTGTAGCGCCCATCGGCAGCATCATACGAATCAAGGAACTGTGACAATACATTAGCACCGCTGGTAGCCCATGTATTAAAGCCATAAGTCTTCTTGCTGATAACGGCAAGCCACATACTGGCATAATAGTTACCACCTCCATATTTTTCTGTATAGGGTATTCCAAAGATAATCTCAGGATTACCAGAGATATCTTCTTTGAAATTGTCCAAATAGTTGGGAGCCAAAGAATAAAGGCCACTCTCAATAATTTCATTCAGCTCATCGATACACTTACCGTACCATGACTTGTCGGAATCATCATTAAACCATGCATTGTGGTTTATATACATATTGGCAAGCAACATATTTACGCTATAGTTATTGATGCGTCCCATGATTTTCTCATTCCCGCACTTACCTTTTACATCATTCAGTTCACTAATGATAAAATCCCACATTTGCTGAGGAGTAGCTTGTTCCGGCAACCATCCTGCTTCATGATTAGCCTCCGTGTCCAATGGGATATTACGGAATGCATCGAACAACATATAATAATACAATGCACGGTATGCTCTAAGCTGCGCTACGGTTGTCTCTACCGATTGTACGGCAGGGTCAGCCAATAAGCGATTACATGCGGTAACACCTGCATAAGCCCGTGTCCAGAAAGCGCCAAAATGCCATATCTGAGGGTTAAACTCATGCTTGTGCAACGGAATATAAAGGTCACCCCAACCAATACCTATTCGATTCGGAATACACCAAAGATCGCCCGAAAGTCCCGAAATATCGGAATAACTATACCAGCCCCAAAGAACATCACGTAGACTATTATATACAGGAACAAACAAAGCCTGTGCATCTTCGGGAGTAAATTGATAAATGTCGGGAGACATCGTATCATAAATTTTCTCACTTAAGTCCGTACAACTATTAAACGAGAGTGAACACGCAACAAGTGCAGTTCCAACATATGTTTTTATTTTTGTTTTCATATTCAGTACCATTTTTAAAATCCAATGTTAACACCAAAAGTAAACGAACGAGTAGTAGGGTAAGTATCACGGTATTCAACACCGGGAGCCTGTACATTACTGATATCAAGTTCTGGATCTAAACCCGAATAACCGGTTATACAGAACAAATTATTACCCGATACGTATACACGAAGGCTCTTCATATACTTATTATGCGTATCGGAAGGGTGTAGCCAATAGTCAGGTTGCTTAATTTAACAAAATCACCATCTTCCAGATAATAACTTACCACTGCCTGTTTTTGTGCTCTCGACAAGGTATATTCTCCACCATAAGGAGCATTGAGCACACTCTTGAGTTTATTCAGGAACACAGCGTTATTCTCGTAGAAGGCACGTGGAGAGTTGAGTATCTTAAAGAAAAATTGCCCCGTGAACTGTGCAGACAAGTCGAAGTTTTTATAACGCAACTGGTTACTCCAACCTGCAAATAATTGTGGTAATCCGGTTCCAAAGTCCTGACGATAGTTTTCGTCAGCCAACATAGTATCATTCATTTCTTCTATTTCTCCGGTTTGAGGATTCTCAACTAAGAATACACCCCGTTCAGAAACACCTACCGACTTAATCATATAGAAATGGCCTAACTCTTTTCCTACTTCCATATAGTGTGTACCTTGTGAAATAGGAGCATCCAATCCTCCTGTAATACGAAAATTGGCTGTTTCATAAAGATCATTCGAAAGACTTACCAGCTTATTCTTGTTATGTGAAGCAGTCACTGTTGTCTTCCACTCAAAGTCTTTTGTACGTACCGGTACGGCATTGATGGCTATTTCAATACCCGTGTTACGCATTTTACCTACATTAGCCAATGTTTGATTATACAAGTTGGGCGGCACCGGAACAGTATAATTCCACAACATATCCGCAGTATGTTTCCGATAAACATCGATTGAACCACCTAAACGATCATTTAGTGTGCTGAAGTCAAGACCGATATTGTATTCTGTTGATTTCTCCCATTTCAAGTCTGGATTAGGATTGGATGTTGCTACCAGACCGGGTTTCCATTCTCCTTTATCATAGAAATACTGGCTACCAAAACTATATTTCAGTAATGAAAGATAGTTATCATTAGGAATAACACCCGTAGTACCCATACCAATGCGTAACTTCAAGTTATTGAGCCAGGAAATATCCTTCATAAATTCTTCTTTGCTGATAGTCCAACCCAAAGATATTGACGGGAATGTTCCCCATTTATGATTAGCACCGAACTTAGAAGAACCTTCACGGCGAATGCTGGCAAGAATATTGTATTTATCAGCGAATCCGTAACTTATACGCCCGAAGAAGCCTATCAATTTACTATCATTCTTATAACTGCCCATACCTGCTTTACCATCTTTCAAATAAGCACCCAAACCCAAATTATTGTATTGGAAAAAATCGTTGGGAAAATCAGTATTATTGGCATTGAAGCCAGAGTTCTGCGTATATTGGTAGCTATAACCTGCCAACGCATCAAAACGATGTTGCCCAATGGACATTTGATAGTTTGAAGTAAATTCCAGTTCGTTTGTATAACTGCTTCCATACGATTGGTAAGCATAACCTGTATGCCCGGTACTGCGTTGATCGGGATAATCGGCAGTATAATAACCCTTATCATGTGCGCCCCAAGTACGACGTGAGGCTCGAAGGTTATTTTGCCACCCCTTAATAGGCTCAAATGTCAATGTACCGGTCATACGAGTCCATTCAGTTTTGTAATCACCTTTACGTTCTTTGTTCATAGCCACCGGATTGGCATATTCACTACGACCAAAGTTCTCGTACCAGTTACCATCTACATCTTTGATAGGCTCAGTGGGATTGTGAATAATAGCTTGGCGGTATTGGTAAGTAGCATTATTGGCACTGTTAGTATGTTCGCCTTTGAGCAGGTTTACACTTACTTTCAACATATCACGATAAGTTACATCAGCAGAATAAGTAGTTTTCTGCGTACCACCACGAACGCTGAGGTTATGATTGTGAGAAAAGCTAGTACGTGTAATGGCATCCAACCAATCCGTATCATAACCTTCATCCGTGAAGTCCGTATAACCCTTACGAATCTCTTCGGGTCCCATAAAGTCATGTTTTTTGCCAAATTGAGACAATGACAGATAACCGGAATAATTGATAGAAGTTTTCTGTTCACGTTTTCCGTCAACTGTAGTAATAAGGATTACACCATTGGCACCACGTGTACCGTAGATCGCAGCTGCGGAAGCATCTTTCAAAACATCTACCGATGCAATGTTTTCGGGTGCCACCGTACTCATATCACCTGGAATGCCATCAATCAATACCAACGGACTATTGCTGCCAGTTAGTGTAATGACACCGCGCAAACGGATACTTGAACCGGAGTTAGGATCACCACTACCTTTCGATACGACCAAACCGGCTACTTTACCCTTAATCAAGTCAGCTGCATCACTCACTTTACCTTGAATAAAATCATCTTTCTTCACGCTGCTGATGGCACTGGTGACATCACCTTTCCTTTGCGTTCCGTAACCAATAACCACTACTTCATCCAATAATTCAGTATCATCAACCAGAGTAACATCGATCTTTCTTTGGCTTCCCACTGCAATTTCTTGAGACTTGTAACCGATATAAGATACAATCAGTACGGAGTTTGCTCCTTTCACTTTTAGCGTGTACTCACCATCAACATTGGTAATAACACCATTAGAAGTTCCTTTTTCAAGAATATTGGCACCAATAATAGGTTCGCCACTTTTATCTTTTACCACACCTGTGATTGTAACAGCCTGTTGCTGTACAATCTCGGTTCCCATAGTTTCTGTCATCTCCGGAAACGCAAATGCCGGACTAACACTGGCACCTGCTGCTAGAAAAAGACAGGTTGTCGCCTTTAAGACAGCTTTGCTGAATAAGGCTCGTTTTTCATGTGTCTTCATGTTACATTTTAAATTAAAAGGTTAATATTTCACTACAAGTTATAAATTCTTAATTAAAAGAAATGGACTAGTTTACTTTCCACTCAATCACCCCACCTGAAGCACCTTTCTGCAACTGGGCGACTATCTTCAATCCTGTCGTCTTTACCGGTTTGAAATCAAGGCTGTTGTAGCAGTCTTTCTTTACCGTATATTCATTCAATGCTTCTACTTCTTTCCATTTCGC
>ERZ1504242.710-NODE-710-length-9787-cov-2.862002_pt1 | contig 9787 bp, 7 predicted proteins | sample MGYA00572397_ERZ1504242 | MGnify/ENA primary metagenome ERZ1504242 (study PRJEB39906, sample SAMEA3182102) | gut metagenome | biome: human; feature: gut; material: Stool; isolation source: human stools | place: Canada | collected 2013-02-18 ... | reverse complement strand
TTAAGAAAATTTAAGAAAAAACACGAAAATATTTAAAAATATTATGTTTAAATAGAAATAACGAAAATGATGGGGAACCGGGCAGTAACGGAGAAATGAGGGAAGTATGGCAAATATTCTTGTATGTGATGATGACAGAGAGATCGTGGATGCCATCGAGATCTATCTGAGTCAGGATGGCTATAAAATATATAAAGCGTATGATGGGGAACAGGCAATTCAGATCCTGGACAAGGAGGATATCCATCTGTTGATCATGGATATCATGATGCCCCGGCTGGATGGCATACGGGCTACATTGAAGATCCGGGAATACAGCAGCATTCCCATTATTATCCTGTCGGCCAAATCGGAAGACACGGACAAGATCCTGGGGCTGAATATCGGTGCGGATGATTATATCTGCAAGCCTTTTAATCCGCTGGAACTAGTGGCGAGAGTCAAATCCAACTTGCGCAGATATACCTCCCTGGGGAGCCTGACCGGTGAGAACAAAGCAATCTACCAGGTGGGCGGACTGATCCTCAATGATGATACCAAACAGGTGACAGTGGACGATGAACCGGTAAAAATGACACCTATCGAATATAATATTTTATTACTTTTGATGAAGAACCAGGGCAGGGTATTTTCCATCAATCAGATCTATGAAAGCATCTGGAATGAGGATGCCATCGGAGCGGACAATACCGTGGCGGTACACATCCGGCATATCCGTGAAAAAATCGAGATCAATCCCAAGGAACCCCGGTATCTGAAGGTGGTATGGGGAGTAGGCTATAAGATCGACAAGGAGCAGGCATGAGACGACCTACATTGAAACGGCTGATGATGGGACTGGTGCAGCAGACGGCGGCTTTGCTTTTGCTGGTGGCAATCGCGGCGGTTTTGTTCAATTCCTATCTGGCGGTAGACACAGCGGATGGCACAAAAGTATATGAATTATCCCCTCTGGATGCGGAAACGGAATTTGAAGATTCCGTGATTTTCCATGATCTGTTCCAGAGCTCGGTATCGGATATTATCCAGCTTATGGTGATCAAAGGACAGATGGAGACCAATGGAAGCTTTGATCCGCATAAGCATGTTGATATCACGGAATTTGCTTCAGGGAAAACCGGCGGTGCAGATTGCCCTGTAACAGCAGTTTATGAGCTGGAAGATCTGATCAAATGGGGAAAATACGGTGCGGAATATACAGATCGTATTATGAGTATGTCGGACTTCGTGAATTATTTCGGACCGATAGACCTGGAGTCGAACTTCCGCGTGGATGCGGACGGACAGCTGATGTTCGTGGCAGGCGGAGAGCAGACGGAGGAGCAGAAGGAAGCAGTCGCACAGGCAATCGAGGCAATTCCGGAGAGCCAGAGAACCGATCGGCTGGAAGACCTGGCTTTCACATACATTGTGAAAGAGAGTGTACAGGATATCCGGGTATCCAGAGAAGACGATGGTACGCTGACGGTATATTTCCCGATGCTGGTGAACCGTTATGCCACCGTAGACGGAGAGAAGCAGCTGACAGCCTGTGCGGACAACTGGATCGAATATATTGCGCTGCAGAACAATCTGGAGATGACGATCCAGACGTTGTCAGCCAACTATGAGCAGTATCAGAACTGTAATGATCTGTATAAAGAAGATGCGGGCAATCTGAAATATGTGGTCCGTATGATGACAACAGATGGAGTTAGCAGAACCTATACGAATGTATCGGAGCTTGAGAACAGTTCCGATAATGATATTACGGATTATTTTTCGGAGTACAGACGGTATCTGATCTATTATCCGGACAGTCTGGAATTTACCGGTAACACAGGAATGACTGAGGGCCAGATCTATCAGTATCTGAAAGAGTATGGTTATGTGCATCCGGATATGACTCATATCTGGATCGCAGTGGATACCAATTATCCGGTGGAGGGAGATTCCTTTTACAATGCCAATGTGGTGTTCCAGAGAATCGTTCCGAATATCTGGTATCTGATCGGCGGAGGGATCCTGCTGGCAGTATTGTGGCTGCTGGTGGGTATTTATCTTACCGTAACGGCCGGCGTGGCTTACGATGAGGAGGATGAGCCGGTTCTGTACCTGAACGGTATCGATCATGTCTGGATCGAGTTCATGGCGCTTTTGCTGGTGGGATTTATCTATGGCGGAAGAATCGGATACGATTATCTGATGAATGTGGCCAATAAGGTATATCTCAGCCATTCCGAGATCCAGGGGCGGGAGATTACACGGCTGACAGCCTACGGCGTCTTTGCGCTGTATGGCTTCTGCGTAAGCTTGGGAATCAATGTTTTCTGGTACAGCCTGATCCGCAGGATCAAATCCCACAATATGTGGAGTGACAGTTTCCTGCACTGGATCGTCACAAGCTTCGGTAAGGCGGTACATTTTGTGGTTTCCCACAGAAATTCCGCCATCAGCTCACTGATCCCGTATAATCTGTTTCTACTGGTGAATCTGGCAGGAATTTTCGGAGCTTATCTGCTACGGGGAAAAAGCACTCTGTGGGTGCTTCCGGCACTGGGGGCTATTGTGTTGGACGGCATTGTGGGGGTACTAAGGTTCAAGCAAAAAGCGGAGCAGATCGATATCGTGGAAGGAATCCGCAGGATCCGTGATGGAGAAGTGGATTATAAGCTGGATGTGGAATCTCTTCATGGGGACAACCGTGAGATGGCGGATGCAGTCAATAACATCGGAGAGGGTATCCGCAAGGCGGTAAGCACCAGCATGAAGGATGAGCAGATGAAATCGGATCTGATCACCAATGTCTCCCATGATATTAAGACACCGCTGACTTCCATTATCAATTATGTGGATCTGTTGAAACGCCTAAAGATCACGGAAGAACCGGCCAGAAGCTATATTGAGGTGCTGGACAGCAAATCCCAGAGACTGAAACAGTTGACGGATGATCTGGTGGAGGCTTCAAAAATCTCCTCCGGTAACATTGTGCTGAATCTGGAACAGTTGAACCTGACGGAACTGCTGAATCAGGCAGTGGGAGAATTCTCCGACAGAATGGAAGAGAAAAAGCTGCAGGTGATCTTTGACGGAAATGATGTGGCCGGCATGATCTATGCCGACAGCCGCAGGATGTGGAGAATCATTGAAAATCTGTTTCAGAATATCTGCAAGTATGCCCTGGAGGGAACCAGAGTCTATCTGGAGATGCAGGTAAAGGACGGAAGAGTCATCGCTTCTCTGAAAAATATTTCCGACCGGCCCATGAATCTCAAGGGTGAGGAACTGTCAGAGAGATTTATCCGGGGAGATGCTTCCCGTACTACCGAGGGAAGTGGTCTGGGTCTGTATATTGCGAAAAATCTGACCAAGGCACAGCACGGAGAATTCCAGATTCAGCTGGATGGAGATCTGTTTAAGATTATATTGGATTTCCCGGAATACCATAAGCCGGAAGACCCCGCCACTGAGCAGCTGAAGGAGACCGTGTCGAAAGAGGTTTAGAAATGGCGAAATAAGAAATACTGAAATAAGCAATATAACTGAAAAACGCAGAAACCATAACGGCTTCTGCGTTTTTTTATGCGTTGTCAGATCTGTTGGAAATTAAAAATGAAATTCGCTCATTTCCGTACGATTGTTGTAGGCTTCTACAATACCGTGGATCTTTTCGGTGGTAGCCATGACATTGGACAGAGAAGCGTCATGGTTCATAAAGTCGATCAGGGAAGCAATGAACTTGCTCATATCGGCTTCCACGAAATAAGGTCTGGTGTAGATCTCAGGCGGCAGATAGGTAAGGTTCGTAGTAATGACCTTATCGAAATCACCATGCTCGTAAGCAGCGTCGAAATTCTTCAGACCGTCGGTGAATAAGCCGAAAGTACAGCAGATATATACGCGTCTGGCTTTCATGGCCTTTAACTGTTTTGCAGTATCCAGCATACTTCCACCGGAGGAGATCATGTCATCGATGATGATGATATCCTTACCTTCAATATTGTCACCTAAGAATTCGTGAGCAACGATAGGGTTTTTGCCGTTGACGATGGTGGAATAGTCACGTCTCTTGTAGAACATACCAGTATCGACACCCAGAACGCTGGCAAAATAAATGGCACGATCCAGAGCTCCTTCATCCGGGCTGATGACTAACAGATGATCCTTGTCCACGATCATATCGTCCTCGGAATTTAACAAGGACTTGATGAACTGGTAAGGGGTGGTAAAATTATCAAATCCGTTCAGCGGAGTGGAGTTCTGTACTCTGGGATCATGGGCATCAAAAGTGATGAAGTTATCAATTCCCATATCCCGTAACTCTTCCAGTGCATAAGCACAGTCCAGGGATTCTCTGCCGCTGCGGCGATGCTGTCTGCCTTCATAGAGGAAAGGCATGATGACGTTGATACGTCTGGCTTTGCCGTTGCAAGCGGCGATGACACGCTTCAGATCCTGGTAGTGGTCATCAGGAGACATGTGGTTGGTATAGCCGTTCATGTTGTAAGTAATACTATGATTGCATACATCGGTGAGAATGAACAGATCCTTACCGCGGATGGTCTCGCTGATCTGCGCTTTGGCTTCACCGCTTCCGAAACGGGGCACATCCACGTCTACGAGATAGTTGCTCTCGATATAGCCGTGAAAGGCAGGATCGTTTTTCACTTTGTCATTATGGATACTCTTACGGAATTCTACCATGTAGTCATTGATGCGGCGTCCCATTTTTTCTGCGGAAGGCAGAGCGATGATCTTCAAAGGAGCCACGGGCATGGCATTTTCCAGTTCGTGTAAATTAGGCATGATGTCCCTCCTGGACGAGCTTTATTGTTCGTAAAAATATGCAGATCTTCCTTCGCAAAAGCGCATCTTCGATGCTTAATTTTTGCGGAACTATCCTGAATATAACAATTAATTTATAACATTATGCTAGTGACACGTCAAGGAATTTCTTGTACAATGGATAGGAGAAAGATGGTTAGGTGAATTAGAATGAAGAAAAAAGAACATATTGTAAAAACAGTAAAGCCGGGAAGCATCGCGGAGGAACTGGAGATCGCTCCCGGAGATAAAGTACTGGCCATAGATAATACAGAGATCGAAGATATTTTTGATTATCAGTTTCTGACACAGGATACTTATATTGAGATGCTGGTAGAGAAGCCGGACGGAGAGCAGTGGCTCTTAGAGATCGACAAGGAATTTGATGAGGATATGGGCATCGAATTTGAGAACGGTCTGATGGACGAATACCGTCATTGCCATAACAAATGCATTTTCTGCTTTATCGATCAGATGCCGAAGGGCATGCGTGATACTCTTTATTTTAAGGATGATGATTCCCGATTATCCTTTTTGCAGGGAAATTATGTGACGCTGACCAATATGTCGGATCATGATATTGACCGGATCTGCAGATACCATTTATCTCCGATCAATATCTCCTTCCAGACCATGAATCCGGAACTGCGCTGCAAAATGCTGAACAACCGTTTTGCGGGGGATGCCCTGAAAAAAGTGGACATTCTCAATGCCGCCGGAATCCGTATGAATGGACAAATCGTGCTCTGCAAGGGCGTAAACGATGGCAAGGAACTGGAATACAGCATCCGGAAGCTGATGGAATATCTGCCAAATGTGGAAAGTGTCTCGGTGGTGCCGGTAGGATTATCCAGGTACCGGGAGGGATTATATCCGTTAGAGCCGTTTAATGCGCAGGATGCCGGTGAGATCATTGATCTGATCGAGAAATACCAGAAGATCTGCATGGAAAAATATGGGACACACTTTATCCAGGCCAGTGATGAATGGTACATTCTGGCGGGCAGAGAGGTGCCGGAAGAGGAACGTTACGACGGATATCTGCAGTTGGAGAACGGTGTTGGAATGATCCGCCTGCTATTGGATGAATTCCACGACGGACTGAAGAGGCGTACCGCAGAAAAGGAAGCGGGAAAAAAGCCATCCTGGGAAGGCACCAGAGAGATCTCTCTGGCTACGGGAAGACTGGCGTTTCCTTATTTAAAGAAGATGTCGGAAGAAATGATGTCGGAATACCCCGGCCTGCAGATACATGTCTATGAGGTCATCAATGAATTTTTCGGAGAGCTGATCACGGTGTCCGGACTTCTGACGGGACAGGATATCGTAAAGCAGTTAAAGGACAAAAATCTGGGAGAAGCATTGTATCTTCCCCGGAATGTACTCAGAAGCGGAGCGGATCTGTTCCTGGATGATTATACGCTGGCAGACGTGGAGGGGGCTTTACAAGTGCCCGTGAATATTGTAAAATCAAGCGGATATGATCTTGTGGATGCCCTGCTTGGAGAAGATGCATCTGAATATATTTTAAGATGGTAAATAAGAAACGGAGGAAATTATGGCAAAGAGAAAAACCAAGCCCATCGTTGCGGTGGTGGGACGCCCGAATGTCGGTAAGTCCACCCTGTTCAATGCACTGGCTGGCGAAAATATATCTATTGTGAAAGATACACCCGGTATTACCAGAGACCGTATCTATGCGGATATCCACTGGCTGGATATGACATTTACCCTGATCGACACCGGAGGCATCGAGCCGGACAGCAAGGACGTGATCCTGTCCCAGATGCGGGAACAGGCAGAGATCGCTATGGAGACTGCAGACGTGATCATTTTCCTGGTGGATGTAAAGCAGGGACTGGTGGATGCGGATTCCAAGGTGGCAGACATGCTGCGCCGTTCCCACAAGCCCGTGGTACTGGTGGTCAATAAGGTGGACAGCTTCCAGAAGTATATGGCGGATGTCTACGAATTCTACAATCTGGGTATTGGCGATCCCCATCCGATCTCTGCGGTGAATCGTCTGGGAATCGGTGACATGCTGGAGGCCGTAACGGAATATTTTGATAAGGAACAGGCAGAGGAAGAAGAGGATGACCGCACCCGTGTGGCCATCGTCGGAAAGCCCAATGTCGGCAAGTCTTCCCTGATCAACAAACTGCTGGGTGAGAACCGTCTGATCGTTTCTGATATCGCGGGTACCACCAGAGATGCGGTGGATACCGAGATCACTTATAACGGCAAAGAATATGTCTTCATTGATACTGCCGGTCTTCGCCGGAAGAACAAGATCAAGGAAGAACTGGAGCGTTATATGATCGTCCGTACCGTCAGTGCCGTAGAGCGTGCCGAGGTGGTGGTACTGATGATCGATGCAGAGGAAGGTGTTACGGAGCAGGATGCGAAGATCGCCGGAATCGCCCATGAGAGAGGAAAGGCTACGATCATCGTGGTGAACAAATGGGATGCTATCGAAAAGGATGACAAGACCATTTATAAATTTACCGAAAAGGTGCGTAATACCTTATCCTTCATGCCCTATGCAGAGCTTCTGTTCGTCTCTGCGAAAACAGGACAGAGACTGCCCAAGCTGTTCGAGACTATCGATATCGTCAGTGAGAATCACGCCATGCGTGTGGCTACCGGTGTGCTGAATGAGATCATGGCAGAGGCCGTGGCCATGCAGCAGCCCCCTTCCGACAAGGGTAAGAGACTTCGTCTGTACTACATTACTCAGGTGGCGGTAAAACCCCCTACCTTTGTTATTTTCGTAAATGATAAGGAGCTGATGCATTTCTCCTATACCAGATATATTGAGAATCAGATCCGGGAGACCTTTGGTTTCAAGGGGACGCCCCTCCGGTTTATCATCAGAGAACGAAAGGAAAAAGATCAATAATGGAACGTGTTATCTGTTTACTCATCGGTTATGTGTTCGGCCTGTTTCAGACCGCATACTTTTACGGAAAGGCAAAGGGAATCGATATCCGTAAGTACGGAAGTGGCAATGCCGGTACCACCAATGCTCTGAGAGTGCTGGGAACCAAGGCAGGACTGATCGTACTGGCGGGAGACTGCTTAAAGTGTATCGTTGCCGTATGCATCACCAAGGCATTGTTCACTACCGGACATCCGGAGAATATTTATCTGCTGTGCCTGTACACCGGTGCAGGAGCCATCATCGGACATAACTTCCCGTTTTACATGGGATTCAAGGGAGGAAAAGGAATCGCTGCCACAGCAGGACTGATCCTGTCGTTCCATCCTTATTTTATCGTGATGCGCGTGGTATTGTTCTTCGGAACCTTCCTGACCACCCATTATGTGTCTCTGGGATCATTATTGGTATATGCAGGATTTATGATCCAGATGGTGGTCTGCGGACAGACGGGGCTGTTCGGCACCATGCCGCAGTCACAGCTATATGAAATGTACGCCATCACCGCATTTTTAACAGTCATGGCATACTGGAAACACAGACAGAATATCGTGCGTCTGATCCACGGGAACGAGAGGAAGACTTATCTGTTCAAGAATAAGAAATCAGCCGAAGCGCAGACAGAAATCTCAGGGGAGGACAAATAAGCTATGGCAAAAGTATGTATATTGGGTGGCGGAAGCTGGGGCATCGGCCTGTCAGTGGTATTACATAAAAACGGACATGAGGTGACGGTATGGTCTGCGGTTCCCGCAGAGATTCAGATGCTTCAGGAGAATCACGAGCATAAGATGTTGCCGGGAGTAAAGCTTCCGGAGGATATGATCTTTACGACGGATGATAAACAGGCCATCGAGGGCAAGGACCTGTTGGTCATGGCAGTGGCAAGCTCCTATACCAGAAGCACAGCACACCGCATCAGCCCGCTGGTGGCACAGGGACAGAAAATTGTCAGTGTCTCCAAGGGAATCGAGGAGCATACCCTGATGACCCAGGCGCAGATCATCGAAGATGAGATTCCGCAGGCACAGGTAGCGGTGCTGTCCGGACCGACCCACGCGGAGGAAGTCAGCCGCGGGATTCCTACAACGATCGTAGCGGGTTCTAAGAGCAAAAGCTGCGCGGAATATGTGCAGAATCTGTTCATGAACGAAGTGTTCCGTGTCTATACCAGCCCCGATGTACTGGGAATTGAGCTGGGCGGTGCACTGAAAAATGTAGTGGCATTGGCTGCCGGTATCGCAGACGGACTGGGCTACGGAGATAATACGAAGGCTGCGCTGATCACCAGAGGCATTACCGAAATCGCAAGACTTGGTACTGCCATGGGTGGTAATTTTGAGACCTTCTGCGGTCTGACCGGTATCGGAGATCTGATCGTGACCTGCGCCAGCATGCATTCCCGCAACCGTCGTGCCGGTATCCTCATCGGACAGGGCAAGACCTACGAGGAAGCCATGAAGGAAGTACAGATGGTGGTAGAGGGCGTGTATTCCGCTAAAGCGGCCATGGAACTGTCGAAAAAATACGATGTGCAGCTGCCTATCATTGAACAGGTGAACGAAGTGCTGTTTGACGGCAAGTCTGCGGATCAGGCGGTGAAGGAACTGATGCTTCGTGATAAGAAGCTGGAAGTATCCCATCTGCCCTGGCCGGAAGAATAGACCCGGAGGCGGCTCCTGCCAGCAGCAAAATTTTAAGTGTTGACAGAAAAACGCAGACTGGCTATAATAAGGTCATGTTTAGCGCAAACATAGGATAAGAAGAATGCGATGAAGGGAAGAAGTACTGTTCCTCCACTTCTGACAGAGAGCAGCCGGTCGGTGAGAGGCGCACAGAAGCAGAGCAGGAATACATCCCGGAGCAGCCGGTGGAAAGAGAAGGATCAGTAGATTTTATCAGAGGATCCCGAACAAGTAGATCAGGACGGCAGGCACCGATATCGGCCGAAGTATTGATAGATACTTACTGAGCTGTCAGATGTGAGTCTGGCGGGAACATTAGGTGGTAACACGAGTGATTAAGCTCGGCCTTTTGAAAAAGGGG
>ERZ1504242.708-NODE-708-length-9791-cov-2.547453_pt1 | contig 9791 bp, 4 predicted proteins | sample MGYA00572397_ERZ1504242 | MGnify/ENA primary metagenome ERZ1504242 (study PRJEB39906, sample SAMEA3182102) | gut metagenome | biome: human; feature: gut; material: Stool; isolation source: human stools | place: Canada | collected 2013-02-18 ... | reverse complement strand
AATAAACCTTACGAACCGGCACGTAACCGCCGATACCGAGTGGTTCGAGGCGCTCCGGCTCCTGCGTCTGAAAATAATCGAGATAACAATGCGTGTTGGGGGTCATGATCACCTGATTCCCAGCCTTGGCAGCGGCAACGCCGCCATCGGCACCGCGCCACGACATAATCGTAGCCGTCTTTGAAATCCCTCCTTCGAGTATTTCGTCCCACCCGATCAGATTGCGCCCCCGGGCGTTGAGCCATTTTTCAATCCGATGGACAAAATAACTCTGCAATTCGTTTTCATGCTCTAACCGCTCATTACGGATACGCTGCTGACAGGCGGGACAGCTCGTCCAACTCTGTTTGGGACACTCATCCCCGCCGATATGGATATATTCCGAAGGGAAGAGCCCGATCACTTCGGAGAGCACGCTCTCAAGGAATTCGAACGTCTGCTCGTTGCCGATGCAGAAATCGGAGTCCGTGTAGGGTTTGCCGCTGCACGAGAGTTCGGGGTAAACGGCCAGCACCTCCTCGCTGTGCCCCGGCATCTCGATCTCGGGAATCACCTCGATATGCAGGGCACGGGCGTATTCGACCACTTCGCGGATGTCGTCCTGCGTGTAATAGCCCCCGGCGGCCGCCGGGTCGTCGCGGTGGCAGTAGCGTTTGCCGCCGAAGTTCCATCCCTCCCAGTCGGGATAGGGACGCCAGGCGGCGATGTCGGTCAGGGCGGGGTATTTTTTGATTTCGATGCGCCATCCGGCTCCGTCGGTCAGGTGCCAGTGGAAGCGGTTGAGCTTGTAGCGCGCCATGAGGTCGAGCTGACGTTCGACGAACTCCTTGTCGCGGAAATGGCGCGAGACGTCGAGCATGAAGCCCCGGTAACCGAAGCGCGGGGCGTCCACGATCGTGACGGCCGGAATGCGGCGGCCGTGGTGCCCGGCCAGTTGTGCGAGCGACTGGAGTCCGTAGAACAACCCTGCGGCATCGGGGGCCGTGAGCGTGATCTTTGTGCGGGAGACGTCGAGACGGTAGCTTTCGGGGGCGCCGTCGCCCGTACGAAGCAGTTCGAGTGCGGGCATGTCGCCGTCGGAGGCCTCGGCAAAGGAGGCGGGGAAGAATCCGTCCGCGGCACGCTGCATCCACGCCGCGAGGTCGGCCTTGTCCTGCCCGTCGAGGTCGGTCGTGTAGAGCAGCTTGGCAGGCATACGGAAGGCACCTTCGCCCCACGTCACCTGCTGCGGGGCCGGGATGATGCCCGTGGCCGGGCACCCGCCGCCGGCGCACGAAGCAAAGGCGAAAGCGGCAAGGCAAAAAGAGATAAGCGTGATTTTTTTCATAAGGTCTTTAGGTCGGGTACAACAACAAATCGGGATGAACCGGCAAAGCCGGAGGAGGGCGGAGCGAGCCGTGGCCGCAGCCGGAAGGGCGCCGCCGGAGAACAGCCAGCCAAAGGCAAACCGCAGCCGAAAACCGTCGGGGAACGGGGACAGCCGGAAACCGAAACCGCCGACAGACTGCCGACAGGCCACGACAGGCCGCCATCCGGGGCGGGTTTGCAGCCCGAAGCAGGGACAGCCCGAAGCAGGAGTATGAAAAAAGGCCGTGCAACCCGGCTTATGCCGGGGTCGCACGGCCCCTGTCGGTCTATAAGCGGACTAATTCCACTTGGTGTCCATCATCGTCGGGTTGGAGCTGCCGCCGACGGCATCGTAACCATGGCCCGTGAGGTCGCGCACGATATTGCCGGAACCGCTGTCGTTGGGCTCCCAGGCGTTCATGCGCCAGTAAGCGAGCAGCCCGTCGGACGTGGGGTCGACATAGTTCATGTTGTTGGCGATCTCGGATTGCGAGAGGGCGCGTGTCCATACGCGGCACTCGGCGACATAGCCGTTCAGCGTACGGCCGCCGCCATAGGAGGCTCCCAGGTAGAAACCGCCCGAATTGTCGCTCGTCAGGTCGATGGTCTCGCCCTGCGTTTCCACGCCCGTGGCATACTGCCCGTTGATATAGATGTCCCACGAAGAGCCCGTCCAGACTGCGGCGACGTGGTACCACTTCTCCTTGTCGAACGGCTTGTCGGTAGCTGCGGGCTGGTAGGAGTCGTGACAGATCTGGATGCAGTCGGGATCGACCTTCACGTCGCCGAAACGTACGCCGCAGATGCCCTCGATACCCATGATGGAACTGATATAAGGATCGCGGGTCTGGAAGCCGAGCATGTATACGCGGGCTTCGAGCGTGAGCTGCGGAAGGGCTGCCAGGTCGGAATTCTCCTGGAACGAAGTCACCTTGTAGATGTTGCTCGATCCCAGGTAGATCGCCTTGCTGATCACCGGGGTCTTCAGCACGATGAAGAGCGTGCGGCTCGGTTCGAGCACGCTTATTCCGCCGGATACGGTCTTGATGCCCACGGGGACGCAATAGGTCACGCCCTCGGCGAACTCCGAGACGGACGACACCGTGAAGTCGATCGCCGAAGAGGTGTTGTAGCCGGCCAGGATGGTCGTTTCGGTCGAACTCAGGGCGTAGCTTTCCTCGGGCGGAATCTGGTAGTTTTTGCCGTACTTGTCGTTATAGGCAGCCAGCAGTTCGGGCCGCACTTCCAACTGGATCCGCACGTCGTGCTCCATAACCACCGAGGAGGATACGGTGATCGAGGTCTCGGCAGGGGGTTCGTCGATGGTCATTGATTTGTCGGGATTGTTCTGCGCATCGGTCATGTAGATCGCAGGATAGGTCTCCGCGGACTCCTGACAGCCCGTCGCCGCAGCGGCGGCGAACAACAGCGGAGCGACCAAATATTTCAGTTTCATAGTTCTCTTGTTTTAGGTTTAGTTTGCAGGGGCGAAAATCTCGGCCTCGTTCATACTGGTGAAATCGGTTACCCGGCCGACGTATACCCGGAGATAGCGGGCTTTGACGGTCTTCTTGAACTGGAATATCTTCCAGTTGTCGGCCGAGAGTTTGGGCACGAACGAAATTTCATTGGTGAGGCTATACCAGTTGGTGCCGTCCTCGCTGTACTGGAAATCGGTACATTCGGGGTTGGAGTCCTCGTAGTAGATATGCCAGCGGAAGCCGTTGATGTCGTAGGCCTTGTCCAGCGTGATGATGAAGTTGCCGCCGTTCCCCCACGAATAGGACGCATTCGCGGCATACCAGCAGTTGGAGTCGAGCTTGCCGTCGAACATGCAGGCCTTCTGCGCATCGGAATCGAGGTTCCAGACGCCGTTGGCGCCGCTCGAAGCGGTGCCCTGGTAGCAGACGATCGTCCACCCGGAGGCAGGTTCGATCTTCACGCCCGTAAGCGCCGTCGCATCGACGTCGATCTCCATCGCCGACACCGTCAACAGCAGGTAGCGTACCAATGGCTCCTTCGAGGTATAAATATCTTCCGCGGGAAGTTCCACGACGATGGGGATCAGGTAGTAACCCTTCTCGATCCCGGCAGAACTTACGGTAACGGACACCTCGTCGGACAAGAACGCACCGGCTGCCACGCCGAGCGTGCCGAGTGAAACACGCGCGGGGTCGATCGGCTCGTAGGAGGTGCCGTGCTTTTCGTTGTAGGCATCGACCAGCGAATTGTCGATAGCCAGCGGGAACGAAACGTCGGCCGGGGCAGGACGAGCCAGCTCGACCCGGATTTTTTCGTCCACCTCGCCCGTGATGGTACCGTCGTCCCCGACCAGGAACAGGTATTTGGACAAGCCGGTCGAGGTCAGACCGACGATCAGGTCGCCGCCGGCGGGGTTCACATCCTGGATCGCCTCGCGCATATACTTGTAAGGCATCGACGAATTGGCGTACTCATACTCCATGTGATAGGCACCGAAACCGGCGCCGAAACCCTGCGTGGGGTTGAAGCGCGCCATGCCCAGCAGCGAGTTGACCCACTGGCCGTCGCGGCATTCATGCGACACGCCGCCGGTTTTCCAGAGGGACTCGAAGTTCTCGGCGAAGATATACTGCTCGGGCTTCCAGCCTTTCTTATAGGCATCGTCGAAGCGATCCTGCAAATCGGTATAGCCGTAAGAATTATAAGCCTGCACGATGCCGTAGTCGAAGCAGTCGGCCACATCGGCATGCACGGCATAGGGCACGCCGTCGATCATAAGCAGGCGTCCCGTCCCCGACTTGGGGCCGACGTATTTGCTCATGGCCAGGATCAGCTTCCTGAACAGCTCGTTGTCATGTCCCACGAACGGCCCCGAAGCGCCGTAGCCGGGTTCGTAGTCGACGTCGATGCCGTCGTAGCTGTACTTGTCCATCGAGTCCTTGCAGTAGGCTTTGGCGTAGGCCTCGATGGCCTCGTCGGTATATTCGCCGCCGCCGATCTCGGTGAGGAACGGCTCGGGCATCTTGTCCGAGAAGATCGTGAAGGTCACCTTCGTGCCCTTGATCTTCTGCACGAACTCCTTGTCGGCGATCTGCTCGGGGGTCAGCGAATGCCACTGGCTCCAGATGGAGATGATATCCATCGAGTCGGGAGCACTCTGCAGGCGGGTCTGGTAGGATGCGCCGACGGCCGTCCACGAACCGTACCAGCCGAAAGCGATCTTGTGCTTGGTCTTTTTGTATTCGCGCAGGGCCTGGTAGTAGGCATTATCGCGCAGGATGGGCGACTGCTGGTCGGGATGCTGCGTAATTTCACGCTCGGGATCCGTCCAATCCGAACAAGCGACGAAAAAGGCACCCACGATCGCAAGGGCCGCGACGTATTTCAAGAAATTTTTCATCTTTCGTGTTGTTTTTAGGTTCATTATTTCTTATCCCACCAGAGTTTCGTACCGCCGGTATCGGCTCCGCCGAGCAGTGCGGTGGCAGCCGCCACGCCGGCGGCATTGTTCGAGTACTCCGAACGCGGGAAGGTCATACGGCGCACCTGGACGTTGGTATCGACCTTGCCGCCGCTGAGGTTGTTGACGATCGGGATCACCTTGGGGTAGCCCGTGCGGCGGAATTCCGACCAGGCTTCCTGCCCGTTGGGGAACATGGCGATCCACTTCTGCGTGATGATCCGTTCGAGTTTCTCCTCGTCCCCGGCGCCGGCATTCCATTTCGGGGAGACGGACGAAGGTTTCGAAGCGTTGTATTTCGTCGAGGCGGCCGAAGCGTCCTCGAATGCCTGGGGTTCGCTCGCACTCTCGGCATAGGTGGCCGCAGCGGCCGCGGTAAGACCGCGTTCGAGGAACGACAGTTCGATACCCGTCTTGTAGAACGATTCGTCGTCACCACCCATGTCCCAGCCAAGCATGGCGCCTTCGGCCCGCAGGAAAGCGGCCTCGGAAGCGAGGAACCACACGACGGGCGTATCCTTGGCGACGTTGGGCACCGAAAGTCCGGTATAGTCCGCCTTCAGCATCGAGCTGAGACCGCTGCGGACACCGTGGTACTTGCCATCCTCGCAGGTTTTGAAATAGGCCGGCAGGCGCGGATCGGCGTAACCGTTCATATAAGCGTCGATGGTCGCACCCATACGAGTATCGTTATAGGCGTTCCACACCTCTTCGAGCGGATTGTATACCTGTACCGAACCGGAACTCTTGAGCCACGCACCGTCGTCCGAAGCGGTCATCACCCCGTCCCTGACGGCTTCCTCAGCATAGGTTCGGGCAAGAGCAGGTTCGACGAAACGGATGCGCATGGCCATGCGGAGCTTGACCGAGTTGGCCAGCTTGAGCCATTTCGTATAGTCGCCCTGGTAAACGGCGTCGACCTTCTGCAACGGCCTGGCGTCGGCGGCATTGGCCGCATACTCCTTGAGCACCACGATGGCGGCATTCAGATCCGTGAGAAGGTTTTTGTAGACGGGCTCCTGCGATTCGTAGGGGTTTTCGGTCTGGCCGAAATTCGAAACGGGGATCGGGCCGTAGATGTCGGTGGTACGCTGGAGGGCCATCACCTTGATGACCTCGGCAACGGCAAAGACGTCGTCGGTAACCTGCCCGTTCTGGTAGGCGTACTTGAGGTTGAGCCATGCACGCATCACATTGGTGAAAGCCACCGAGAAGGGCACGTTGTTATAGTCCGTACCGTCGAGGTCGTAGGTACAGGTATAGCTGCCGCCGTTGAAGGCCTGGATCGGGGAGAGATAGCCGCCGAAGGCGTCGCCCATCAGGTTGCAAGCGCGCTGGAACTCGTTGGCCCCCACGTCGCTGCACGGGATCACGGCATCCATTTGCATGGTGGTGATGTAGGTCTTCTTGTCGACCGACTGCACCGCATCGGGATTGGTGTTGAAGGATTCGAAGTCCCCGGTACAGGCGGCAAGCGCCGCAGCGGCGAAAAATCCTATTGTATGATTGAATCGTTTCATTGGTCTGAAATTTTAGAATTGGAGTCTTACGCTGAAACCGATGGTACGGGCGCTGGGCTGCATGAAATAGTCGAGCCCCTGGTAATAGGTACCCGTGGACGCGGTGATCTCGGGATCGAACGGCGCCTTGTTGTAGAGCATCCACAGGTTGCGGCCGACGAGCGACACGGTCATGCCGATCTTGTCGTTGAACCACCTGGAAGGAAGGTCGTAGCCCAGAGTAAGTTCACGCAGGCGGACGTTGGTCATGCTGTAAACGTAGTGTGAAAGCATCGAAAGCCCGTTGCCGTTGTTGGCGTAGAAGACCCTGGCATCGGGGACTTTCTGATCCTCGGAGATCCAGACACCGCCGTTTTCCCGGGCATCGGCCGAATCCTGCGAGGCACCCCAGCGATCCATCAGGGCCTGCGTCGCCGAAACGCCCTGGCCGCCGATGCGGGCATCGAACAGCACGCCGAGGTTCACGCCCTTGTAGGAGAACCGGTTGTTCCACCCCAGGCGGAAGCGGGCTTCGGTATTGCCGCCGTAAAGCCACGTATTGGGATCGGTGGTGACGGTATTGGTATTGGGGTCGACATAGATGCGTCCCTGGTCGTCGGTCTTGAGCCCCGTCACGTAGAAGTCGCCGATCGAACCGCCTTTTTTGACCTTCATGCGGTAGCCGCCGTAGTCCATGTTCACCTCGTCGACAGTCACCAGGTTACCGGCCACGTCGCGCGTGCCTTCGGGAACCAGCTCCTTCACCTCGTTGCGGTTCATCGAGAAGTTGACATTGGTCGACCACGAGAAGTCGCGCCACTTGTTCTTGTAACCCACGACCGCTTCGATACCCCAGTTGTTGACCTTGCCGGCATTGATATATGCCCGTTTGTAGCCGGTGCTGGGCGGTGCATCGTAGCTAAAAAGCTGGTTGTAGGTGTTGGTATTGTAATAGGTCACGTCCGTCCAGATCTTGTTGCCGAGGAACTTGGCGTTCAGGCCCACTTCGAACGACTTGGTGCGCTCGGGCGTAAGGTTGACAGCCGGGGCATAGGAGTCCGACGAAACGATACCGCCCGTCTGCAAGGGCGTATTGACACCGGTAATAAACCGCTGCGGGGCGTTACCCACCTCGGCATAGGAGGCACGCACCTTGAGGAACGAAATGCCGGCTTTGGAAAGGTCGGCCATCGACGAGATGACGGCCGAAAGGCCCACCGACGGGTAGAATATGTTCATATGGGGCGTGAAGGCCAGCTGCGACGCCCACTCGTTGCGCGCCGTCACGTCGAGGTAGACCATGCCGTTATATCCCAGCTGGGCGGTGGCGTAGACGGCCTGCGTCTGGTCGTGGTAGCGGTCGGCGTAGGGTTTGGTCTGCGAATGGCTCATATCCACGTTGTAGACCGAGAACTTGTTGGCGAGGGTGGCCAGGTGGCCCTCGAAGCCTTCGCCGTCGTTCTTGTCATCGAGGATGCTCGCACCCAGGTTGAACGACAGGGAGAACTTGTCGTCGAAGAAACTCTTGTTGATCGACAGCAGGGCGTCGGCGTAGAGGTTGTTGTGGTGGATCTTGTTGTTCTGGTAGTTGCCGTATTCGGAAGCGAACAGCTTGTCGGACGAGGCATAGATCTTGCGCGTATAGTTCATCACCATGTTATCGGTGCGCACGCGCCCCGTGAGGGTGATCCAGTCGGCAATGTCCCACTTGAGCGTGGCGTTGAACGTATAGCGGTGCGCCGTATTCTCGAACAGCTCGCGGTTGGTAATCCACCAGGGGTTCTCGACGCCGGTGATGAACTCCAGGGGCCAGAACTGCTTCATATAGCCCGCCGTGGCGTCGTAACGCTCGTAAACCTCGTACTTGGAGATGTCGTCGCCGCGCGGGAAAAGGTAAATGGGAATCAGCGGGTTGTGGTAGAGGCCCTGCACGAGCGGGTTACGCTTGTACTGGCGCATGTAGGAAGCGCCCAGGTCGAGCGTCAGCTTGTCCTTGATGAGCTGCGTGGTATTGCGGAAGGTAAAGTTGTACCGGTTGTAGACGTTGTTGGGGATGATGCCGCGCGAATTGAGCGAAGCGGCCGAGAAATAGGACTGGTTCACGCGCGTACCACCCGAAACCGAGATCGCATTGGTCTCCTCGAAGCCGGTCTGGAAGAAATCCGAGGGGTCGTACGAGGTCGGGGTCGAGAGCTTCGTACCCCAGCTCATGGACGGTGCCGTAGCTTCGGTGCCGTAGGTGTTCTGGAACTGCGGCATGACGAACGGCGACGAAAAGGTGGTGTGGTTGGCGTAGTTCACGCGCACACGCCCCTCCTCGCCGTTTTTGGTCGTGATGACGATCACGCCGTTGGCACCCTGCGAACCGTAGAGCGCGGCCGCCGTGGCGCCCGAAAGCACCGTCATGGATTCGATGTCCTCGGGGTTGAGGTTCGAGATACCCTCGAAATCGCCGCCGTCGGGCGTTTCGTAGGTGCCCTCGGTCTGCGACGAACGCAGGTCGGGCATCGGGATACCGTCGATCACATAGAGGGCGTTGTTGTTGCCGCTGATGGACTTCACGCCGCGCATCACCACGCGCGTGGAACCGCCCACGCCCGAGGCGCTGGCGTTGATCTGAAGGCCGGCGACCTTGCCCGAAAGCGAGTTCATGAAGTTGGCGTCCTTGACCGTGTTGACGATGTCGCCCGCGACCTCCTGCACGTTGTAGGTCAGCGCTTTCTCCGACCTTTTGATGCCGAGGGCGGTAACCACCACGGCGTCGAGCACTTCGTTGTCCTCGTGCATGACCACCGACAACGGGGCGGATCCCGAGACGGGAAGCTCCTGTTTGGTATAGCCGATGAGCGAAATTTCGAGCGTGTCCCCCGGTTTGGCCTGCGGAAGCGAGAAATTGCCGTCGATGTCGGCGGCAGCACCGGTTGTCGTACCTTTGATAAGCACGGTGGCGCCGACCAGGGGCATGCCCTTATCGTCCTTTATGACTCCGGTAACGCCGCCCTGAGCGCTGTGGGGGGGGGAATTTTTAGCTTTCTTCGAGAGCACGATGTGTTTGTCCCGAAGGGTATAAGCGATGTCGGAGCCCGCGAAGAGCTTGTCCAACACGGCCTGCAGCGGTTCGTCGTGCACCGAAAGGCTCACTTTGCGGTCGGTGTCGATGTCCGACGTATTGTAGACGAACGAACAGCCCGTCTGCTGCTGGATAGCCTGGAAAACCGTGATGACCGTCGCGTCCGGGGCATCGAGGCTCACACGCGAGAGGGCTTGCTGCGTCTGTGCTGCGGCAGAGGTGGCGCCGAAGCATCCCAGGAGCAGCATCGGGATAACGAACAGACAACGGAAACATGTAGCGACAACACGTCCTCCCCTGCCTGTCGCAAGGTTAGTTTTTTTCATGGATCAGATTTTAGGTTAGTGTAATGGTTAGGTGTCGAAACAGGCCGCCGAAAAGTGCGGCATCCGAGAAAAAAGAGACGTTAATTTTCCATAGGCGGATCGAAGGT
>ERZ1504242.683-NODE-683-length-10007-cov-3.067223_pt1 | contig 10007 bp, 7 predicted proteins | sample MGYA00572397_ERZ1504242 | MGnify/ENA primary metagenome ERZ1504242 (study PRJEB39906, sample SAMEA3182102) | gut metagenome | biome: human; feature: gut; material: Stool; isolation source: human stools | place: Canada | collected 2013-02-18 ... | reverse complement strand
CCTCTCTATTCGTCGGCAGCGTCAGATGTGTATAAGAGACAGCTGTTCGAACTGTTCCATGCTCATAAGTACTTTTCTGGGTTTAGTGCCTTCTTCTTCACCTACCACGCCGTATTCGCAAAGCTGATCCATGATTCTGGCAGCACGGTTGAAACCGATTTTCAACACACGCTGCAGCATGCCGATGCTGGCCTTGTCTTTATCAATAATAAACCTTGCGGCCTCCTCAAAATATTCGTCTCTGTCGTTACCGCCACCAGAGCCGCTTCCGGAGGAACCACCTGACGAGCCGATATTTTTGATCTTCTCTTCAATATCTTCTGCATAGTTGCTATAGGTATTGCCCAGTGCCTGGTTCTTGAGATAATCCACCACATCGGATACTTCCTTGTCAGACACAAAAGCGCCCTGTACTCTGGCCGGTTTGGAATAACCCTGCGGGTAGAATAACATATCGCCTTTACCAAGCAATTTCTCCGCACCGTTCATATCCAGGATCGTTCGTGAATCCACACCGCTGGATACGGAGAATGCCACACGACTGGGCATATTGGCCTTGATCAGTCCGGTGATGACATCCACACTGGGTCGCTGGGTAGCGATGATCAGATGGATACCTGCGGCTCTGGCCAACTGTGCCAGACGACAGATAGATTCCTCCACTTCGCCGGGGCATACCATCATCAGATCCGCCAGCTCGTCCACGATAATGACGATCTGCGGCATCTTCTTCGGTGCTTCCTCTCCTTCCGGAACAGGCATAGTCTCTATTTTCTTGTTATACCCCTTCAGATCACGGACATTATAATCGGCAAACTTCCGATAACGGTCTTCCATCTCACTGACGCCCCAGTGCAATGCAGCAGATGCTTTCTTGGGATCTGTCACTACCGGGATCAGCAGATGAGGAATGCCGTTATAAACACTCAGTTCCACGACCTTCGGATCCACCATGATCAGTTTCACATCATCCGGATGCGCCTTGTACAAAATACTCATGATCAGCGTATTAATGCATACGGACTTACCGGAACCGGTAGCTCCGGCGATCAGCATATGAGGCATCTTGGCAATATCCGCCACCACAGTCTTGCCCGCGATATCCTTACCTACGGCAAATGCAATATTGGAATTAAACTCCTGAAACTCTTTGCTCTCTAACAGATCCCGGAGTGCTACTGTCATGTTCTCTTTGTTCGGGACTTCGATACCGATAGCTGCCTTTCCGGGGATCGGTGCCTCGATACGAATATCCGTTGCCGCCAGATTCAGCTTGATATCATCTGCCAGGCCTACGATCTTGGATACCTTTACGCCCTGTTCCGGCTGTAGTTCATAGCGGGTAACACTGGGACCCTGGCTGATATCGGTAATCGTTACCTTTACACCGAAAGTATTTAACGTCTGCTGCAAGCGCATGGCGGTCTCTTTTAATTCTCTGGAGGAATCTCCGGTAGCTGCTTTTCCCTTCTGTAACAGGCTCAGAGGCGGAATCCGGTATTCTGCCGGAGGCTGTTTGGCCGCTTTCGCAATATCCTTATGTATCTGATCCTCTGCCAGAGAATTACCCTTTGGCGGCTCCGGTGCCGTGATTTTCGGTCGTATGCGGCTTTCCGCCGTTGCTGTCTCTGCAGGTTCCCGCACGACAGGCTCAGTCTCCGGGATATCTTCCTTGTGAATCCGGATAGATTCCGCCTGAGGTGTCAGGAGTGCTGCCTCCTCCTGCCAGGATTCTCTGCGTTCAAAAGGTTTTTTGAAGGTAGCAGCACTGGTCACTTCCTCCACGGGGATCTCCTCGTAAGGTTCTTCTGCTGCGGCCTCCTGCATGGTCACCTGATGCATTCCCGTTACCTTGATCTTATCAAAATCGCTGGAGGTCACTCTGGTCTCTTCCACAACAGGAATCTCCTGTGCATCCTCTTCATAAACGATCTCATGAATATCTTCCCGTCTTCCCACAGGCTGTGCCTCCTGCTTTTTCAGGGAAGTGTCCATCATAACACCGCTGACTTTTTTCTCTCTGCGGGGAATGGCGTTCAAGATCTGCTCATTCTCTTTCTCTTCCGCACGGAGTCTGCGCTCTTCCTCACGGATCCGTCGTTCCTCTTCCCGGATACGACGGGCTTCCTCTCTCTGGGAATTACGTTCCTCCTGTTCCTGTCTGCGGATCTGTGCATTTTCCCGTCTGCGCACTGCATCCTCTCTGGACAGTTCCCGGATCCGGTCACCACCGTTTCGCATGCTGTTTAAGAAAGAACGCTCCGTTACCAGGATCAGACTGATCATAGAACACAATAAGACCACCAGAACCGTTCCTACCGTCTCCAGATAATGCAGCAACAGATAGCAGATACTTCCTGCCAGAATACCTCCGCCCTTTTTACCGGTACTGCAGTTTGTATATAACAGTTTGATATCATACTGTTCCATAGAGCCGGCAGTCCTGGCGATCAGATCACAGATCACACCGAGCATCAGAAACAATACGACACCTGCAATCATTTTGCGTACAGCGGTAGGGTTCCCCTCATTGGCGAACCAGAAAGCCACAGCCAGAAATATCACAATAGGTGCTATATATGCAGTAAATCCAAAGATACCGAATAAGACCCCGCTGATCGCATTGCCGACCGGGCCGATAATACCAAAATTACAACAAAATAATATCACCATTACCACAAACAAAACGATCAGACCGATCTCATGGAACAGTTCACTGTCCTGTGCTGTTCTCTGCACCTGCCTGCTGCGGCTGTTTGTGGTACTTTTTCTCGTCCTATTGGAAGATGATGTTCTTTTGCCTGATGAAGATGCCATGTCATCATACTCCTAACTTCATTATAGTCATAATTAGAAGTATATCATTTTTCCATGGCCTTGTCATCCCTTTTTCTGTTCCCTTCGATCATCTTCCGAAGCCTGCAGATGGCCCGGTCGATACCTCCCACTTCGTCAATAATACCGTGGTTCACCGCTTCTTCTCCCACCAGAATGCTTCCCACATCCTTCGTTAAGAATCCGGTCTCCATCATGAGTTCTTCCAGTTTTGTCCGGCTGATTTTACAGTGTTTGCATACAAAGCCCGTGATCCGGTCCTGGATCAGTTTAAAATATTCAAAGGTCTGGGGCACACCGATCACCATGCCATTCATTCTTACCGGATGTATCACCATGGTTCCAGTGGGTACGATGAAGGAATAGTCACAACTCACCGCAATAGGCACCCCGATGGAATGACTGCCACCCAGCACCAGGGATACGGTGGGTTTGCTTAAAGATGCCAGCATCTCTGCAATAGCCAGTCCCGCCTCCACATCTCCGCCCATGGTATTTAAAAGTACCAGCACACCGCCTATTTCTTCACTGTCTTCGATGGCTGCCAGTTGTGGCAGGATATGCTCATATTTCGTAGTCTTCGAATTACCGGAGAGATTATCATGCCCTTCGATTTCACCGATAATGGTCAGCAGATGGATCTTTTCCCCGGATGCCGCATCCGACAGCGTCAGTTGTCCCGTTTTTTCAATTCTTTCGTCTCTGTGTTCTTCCGCCTCGGTCTTCGGCGCTTCCTTCTTGTTTTGATCGTTATCTTTCTGATTCTGCATGGCCTGTTTCCTCCCTGTTCCGATGATTATAAAAACAAAAAGACGATACCCGGGCTTTTGCCTTTCGTATCGTCTTTTAGTATATCCGCTTTTTTATTGTTTATGTTTAATGATCAAAATCATCGTCATCCGCTACCGGATAATCAAAATCACTGTCATCATCACCGTTCAGCTTATAATCCAGTACCTTAGGCACATGCTTTTTCGGCAGGGGCAGTGGATTTTCGATCAGCTGTATTTTTTCCGTTTCTACAGGTTCTTCCTGGAAATCCGCTGGCTCTTCCTCCGGGAATTCCTCGGTCTCCAGATCTTGTACTTTCAGTCGGCGTTTTGTGGAAGCAGCTCCCACAGGAACTGCCTCAACGGTCTCAGGCAGCACCCCTTTGACTTCCCGCAGCAGTTCCATTTCGTACGGTAGAACCGCCTGTACTCCTGCGCCGGCAGCTACTGCCAATAACAGATACCATAACGTAAGTCCCGGCATATCTTCACTCAGCATTCCGCAGCCGTTTAAGATTCCAAGTGCCAGCGCCAGAGCAATCCACACGGACTGTCTCTCGTGTTCTTTCCTGCACCAGTAACTGAATGCGCCGCATGCAAGGATCGTAACCATAACGGCAACTATAATGACCGTGGCCACCTTATCAGGCACATATGTGTGAACTGCCGGCTGTTCATAGAGGGCGATCCATGTGAATTTTCCCGGGGAAAAGACTTTCCACCATGCCAGAAGTATATTTTCCATCTGCTTTCCGCTGCCCACGGCATCCAGAGCGATGCAGGCAAAAAATGCCACCACTGTACCAAATAATCCCAATGCTCCGGCACAGATTCTGCGCATCCATTTTACCTGTTGCTTTGTCTCCAGAAAAAGTGCAGAAAACACTACGAGTAGCAAGAGCAGTCCTGCGACATCCAGGTAGCCCAAAATTCCTATAACAATACCGCTTAAGAAAAATCCACCCACGGAACGGATACCGGGGGTGTCTCCCCGCCCCCTGAAACTATCCAGTGCTTCCACGCACACACACAGACCAATCATCCACAATAACTGATATAACGGTTCCGGTCCCAGAATCACTGCTCCAGACAGAACAGGGCATAACATCCAGTACGCAAGAGATACCACTGCAGCCACCATACCGGTCAGTTTCCGTACCGCAAAATATAAAAAGATTCCGGTCAGGATCTGCAGCACAATCTGCAATACCAGCGCCGCTGTCATTTTATTACCCAAAAATACCAACAGCCCGTGCAGCACCTGCAGATAAAAGTATACCGCACCGTGTACCACCTGAGGAATCCGCGTGGTCTCGGTGACTTTCACCGCATCGAACCAGATGTTACCGGCCGGCCCGGAGATATCGTACTGCATACTCTCTCTTACACGAAGTGTGATTCCCACAGCAATCAGAGCTACTACAGCCAGTCCCTCGATAATCAGTTTCACCTGCCCTGAGCCTTCACCGTTTTGTGCCCATTTTACCCACAGAAATCTATGTAACAGAAAAACAACCAGCCCTGTCAACGCAAGCCATACACCTGCGATAACAAGGCCGATTGGGCGGGAACCACCTTCCGGCAGGAGCATGACCATTGTCGTGCCCACCAGTACGGTTCCCGCTGTCAATGCATAAATGAACCACAATATAACACTTAAAATGCCTTTTTTATAATTCATTATTTCAGTACCTTTTCGATGTTATATCTGGGACGATGTTTTACCTCAATGTAAATCTTGCCGATATACTGGCCCACCAGTCCGATGGCCATCAACTGAATACCGCCCAGGAACCAGATGGACAGGATCAGGGAAGTCCAGCCCGGTACCACATGTCCGGTACAATAAGAGATCAGCGCATAAATAGCAGCCAGAACGCTTAAAGCTACAATGATCATACCGGCACCCAGGATCATACTGATAGGCTTCACGCTGAAGGAAGAAATACCGTTGAATGCCAGTGCAAGCATCTTCTTCAGAGGATACTTGGACTCACCGGCCACTCTTTCCTTACGGTCATAGTATACACAGTCCGTCTGATAACCGATCAAAGGCATCATACCTCTTAAGAACAGATTGGTCTCCTGATACTTGGAGAACTGTTCTACCGCGCGCTTGGACATCAGTCGGAAATCCGCATGATTGTAAACAGTCTTGACCCCCATCATTTCCATGACTTTATAAAATCCCTGCGCCGTGGTACGTTTGAAGAAAGTATCGGTCTTACGCTCCTTACGGACACCGTATACGATATCACAGCCGTTGTGGAACTTATCGATCATTTCCTCGATCACAGCTACATCATCCTGCAGATCTGCATCAATGGAAACCGTCACATCAGACAGATCCATGGCAGTGATTAGTCCGGCAGTCAGTGCGAACTGATGTCCCACATTGCCGGCCAGCTTTACACCGCATACCTGCACCGGATGTGCCTGATGCTCTTCTTCAATCAGCTCCCAGGTACGATCCTTACTGCCATCATTTACAAACAGAATAAAACTGTCTTCCGCGATCTTTCCCTTATGGATCAGATCATCCAGCACACCCCTCAGTGCCTCGGAAGCAATCTTTAACACCTCTTCTTCATTATAACAAGGAACTACAATTGCAAGTTTCTCCATGCTGTTACCCCTAACCTTTCAATTTATTCGTCCCAGTTATGATATACTGCCTGAACGTCATCATCATCTTCCAGCAGTTCCAGGGTTCTCTGTAAGTTCTTCACTGCAGTCTCATCGGTCAGTGTTACATAATTCTGGGGAATCATGGTAACTTCTGCACTGATCATGGGAATTCCGGCATCTTCCAGAGCCTTGCGTACCTCTTCGAAGTTATCGGGATCAGTCAGGATCTCGAAACTGTCATCCTCTTCAGAGAAATCTTCCGCTCCGGCATCCAGAGCGATCATCATCAGATCGTCCGCTTCCATATCACATTCTTCCTTGTCCACGATGATCTGTCCCTTCTTATCGAACATAAAGGATACACATCCGGGAGTACCTACATTACCCTGTCCCTTGGTGAATGCGCTTCTTACGTTGGCAGCGGTACGGTTGGTGTTGTCGGTAAGTGCATCTACGATGATGGCGATACCGTTGGGGCCGTAACCTTCGTAAGTCACATACTTATAGTTTACATTGCCCACATCTCCGGCTGCCTTCTTGATACCGCGCTCGATGGTGTCGTTGGGCATGTTGTTGGCTTTTGCCTTGGCAATAACGGTTGCCAGTTTGAAATTGTTGGCGGGATCGGGACCACCCTCTTTTACAGCGACTGCGATCTCACGGCCGATAATGGTAAAAATCTTACCCTTTGCAGCATCGTTCTTTTCTTTTTTATGCTTAATATTAGCAAATTTGGAATGTCCTGACATTTTTGTTACTCCTTTGAACTTAAAGTTTCTTTCTCTTTGTATGCGTAGTCTTTACGCAATAACGCTCTTTCTATCATAGCATTATTTTCTTTTTTCTTCAAGCACTGATTGTCCGTCTTCTACATTCTGCGGTGTTTTTTCCTCCGGAAGCTTCCGGACCAACACACTTCCTATCATTTTTTTGACCACGGAAAGGATTTTAAAGTTGTATCCCTTATAGTCCACATCGAACTGCTCGTCCGGTTCCGGGATCCGGTCCAGTCTGGAGATCAGGAAACCGTTCAAAGTCTCGAATTCTTCCTCGTCGAAGGTAATACCCAGAAGCTCTTCCACTTCCTTTAACGGAGTCTTGCCTTCCATGACATATTCGCCCTTGCCACGGTTCTTGATGTATTCCTGATCCTCATCATACTCATCCATGATATTGCCGACGATCTCCTCCAGAATATCCTCCATGGCGATCAGTCCGTCGGTCTGTCCGTATTCGTCTACCACAATGGCCATCTGCAGCTTCTGGGACTGCATTTCCTTGAACAGTTCATCGATATTTTTCGTCTGCGGCACAAAATAAGGCTCTCTGAGCAGCCCGTCCAGTTTTGCGATAGGCAGGTCCAGCTTGTCATCACTGATATGGAACCGCATGGCATCCTTCAGATGCAGGATACCGATGATATGATCAATATTCTCCTCATACACAGGGTAACGGCTGTTCTTGCCTCCCAGCATGGAAGCAATGGCATCTTTCAGTTTCGTCTCACCATCAATGGCCACGATACTTCCACGATGTGTCATGATATCCTGGGCTTCCTTGTCTCCGTATTCGAAAATGTTGGAGATCATCTCCGCCTCACTGGCCTGAATGACACCCTGCTCATGACCTTCCTGCACCATATTGATGATCTCTTCCTCGGTCACATCATTTTCATCCGTATTGTTGCGGACACCGAAGAGGAACAGGATTCCCTTGGCTGTCAGATTCACCAGCCCCGTCAGGGGTGCCAGCAGTCTGGTGATAATATAAATCGGGTCAATACAGGCATACGCCCACTTCTCCGGCTGTCTGGATGCCATTTTCCGGGGAATCAGCACACCGAAAGTCAACAGGATATAGATCATGGCAATAAAAGACAATACCGTGGCAATCCCTGAAAGCACTCCCGTAGGCACATTCTCCAGAGACATGCCTCCCACATTGATCACATGAAGTCCCTTGTCAATGGTCTGCAGCCAGATATTCAGATAAAAAGCTCCCATTAAAATATTGATCAGCGTAATAACCAGCTGTACCGTATTGATATAGATCCCCGGACGGCTGATCATTTCACTCAGCCGCATGGACCGGCGATCCTTTTCTTCCTCTGCTTTATGTAGGATCTCCTTTTCATTCAGATTGTCGATGGCGGCATCAAATCCATAGAAAAACATATCCACCAGCAACAGCAGGAAAAAGAGAAAAATGGCCACAGGCCCACTCATGTCCATATTTTATTTCATCCTTTCGTATTTTATCCTATTTTCGGATACACTATGCATCGGGCTATGTATCCAGCTCCAGGCTGACTTTCAGTGCCCGGTTCACTCTCCGCATAATGTCTCCGTCCAGATGGCATACCTTATCTTTCAGCCTCTTTTTATCGATGGTGCGCAGCTGTTCCAGCAGCACTACGGAATCTTTATCCATATCGTAGCGGCGGGCATTCAGTTCAATATGCGTAGGCAGCTTCGCCTTGTTCATCTTTGAGGTGATTGCAGCGCAGATCACGGTGGGACTGTGTTTGTTCCCCACATCGTTCTGGATGATCAGCACCGGCCGGATGCCGCCCTGCTCCGAGCCGATGACCGGTCTCAAATCTGCGTAATAGATATCTCCTCTTCTCATTTCTACTCCTTCATCAGCGATTTAACATAAGTATTGCCGATTCTTCCGGAGTTATACGAACACTTTAGATCCGTCAGAAATTTTCAAAATAATCTTTTACTTCTGTGATCTCACCATTTCGACGGTAGACTCTGGGAATTCGTTTTCCCAGTGTGCAGACAAACTCATAATTGAATCTACCGGAAAGTTCTCCCAGTTCTTCCGCCGTGATCCGCTCCTGACCATCCGCGCCAAGGAGCGTCACCTTATCGCCCTCCATGGCTCCGGGAATTCCGGAAATATCCACCATGAACTGGTCCATGCAGACCCTTCCGAGGATGGGGGCCTTTTTCCCGTGGATCAGCACGTAGCCTTTTCCCGACAGGCTTCTGGGATACCCGTCTCCATATCCTACAGGGATGGTGGCTACTCTGGTATCTTTTGTTGCGGTAAACAATCCACCGTAGCTGACACTTTGCCCCGCATGGATCGTCTTGCAGTAAATGATATGACTGTAGAGAGACATTGCAGCCCGCAGAGGTACAATATCCTTACTTACTTCTTCGGAAGGATATAAACCGTAGGTCGTGATTCCCGCCCGTACCATATCCATGTTGGCCTGGGGCATTTCCAGAATTGCCGCACTGTTGGAACAATGCTTTACCGGAATCTCCAGTCCCAGTTCCGACTGTATTCTATCAATAAAATTCTGAAACAGTTCCAGCTGATGGTTGGCAGAAGTCTTATCCGCTTCATCCGATTTCGCAAAATGGGTAAAGATACCTTCCACTTCCAGTCCGGGATGTTCCATGACAAATTTTACAAAATCCAGCCCTTCGTCATCCGGAGTGATACCGATCCTTCCCATGCCGGTATCCACTTTGATATGCACTTTGGCTTTCTTACCGGCCTTTGCTGCGGCCTCTGCCAGTTCTTCCACGGTATCCCTGCGATACACTGCCGGGCGGATCTCTTCCCGGATCATTTCCTCATAACAATAAGGAAAAGTATATCCCAAGATCAGGATCGGTTTCTTCACACCGGCTTCCCTGAGGACATGTGCCTCCTCGTAGGTAGCTGCCGCATAGCCGAACATAAAATCCACATCCTCCAGCATTCTGGCAATGGGAACACCGCCGTGTCCGTAACCGTCCGTCTTTATGACCG
>ERZ1504242.652-NODE-652-length-10286-cov-3.263220_pt1 | contig 10286 bp, 9 predicted proteins | sample MGYA00572397_ERZ1504242 | MGnify/ENA primary metagenome ERZ1504242 (study PRJEB39906, sample SAMEA3182102) | gut metagenome | biome: human; feature: gut; material: Stool; isolation source: human stools | place: Canada | collected 2013-02-18 ... | reverse complement strand
ACTGGAACCTGGGCCTGTGGAACCCGTGAAAAAAACAGTAAGGAAAAAGAGCGGAAATACCCGGAAGAAGAATACTGCAAATATGGCAGAAAAGAAAACGACGGAGAAAACTGTTGATAAGAAGGCTTCAGAGAAGAAGGCAGCAGAAGAGCCGGATGAACTGGCCCGGGCAGTGGAAAAGGTGCTTTCCGACCAGACCATCGTCCCTCAGGTGGTAAAATTCATCCGCCAGTACAAGACCAAACAGGGAATCAACAATGCCCTGAACAAAGAGTTCAAGGACAGTAAACGTACCAGCGAGATTTATTCCGCTATCAAACCTCTGATCGCGGATAAAAAGGGAAAATGATAAAATAGATCAACAAAAAATTAAAAGAAAACTATTGACATTATAAAATCAGAGTGGTATCTTTGCTATCGAACAGAAAGTGAAATTCGATGAGCAGAACAAGATCTGCATACGGAAGCATTTCAGAGAGCCGCCGGCTGGTGTGAGACGGCATGTGAGTATGACAGACTATCCTCTGTGAGAAGTACACTGAAGCAGTTAAGTAGGTGTCACCGGTATTCTACCGTTATTTAGAAGCCTGTTGGAAATGAAGCATGATTTTTATGTGTTTCATGGAGATGGGAACAAGAGGTCGTATAAGATATACGGCAAGCAAAGTGGTAACGCGGAGAGCTTAGAGCTTTTCGTCTTTGAGTGCTTATAAAGCACTGGAGACGGAAAGCTTTTTTGTTTTACGGGCAATCAGAATTTTTCTTTCTGTCACGACAAAACAACAAGACACAAGAAAGAAGGAAACAAAAATGAACAGTTTGGTAATCATTCTGATCGCAATGGTAGTGCTGGTAGCAGGCTATGTCTTCTACGGAAGATGGCTTGCAAAAAAGTGGGGAATCGATGAGAAGGCGAAGACGCCTGCGTTTACCCATGAAGACGGAGAGGACTTCGTGCCTTCCTCCAAATTCACTGTATTTTCTCATCAGTTTTCCTCTATCGCCGGAGCAGGTCCTGTGACGGGTCCCATCCTCGCATCAGTATTCGGATGGGTTCCCGTGCTCCTGTGGCTTCTGATCGGCGGTCTGTTCTTCGGTGCCGTACAGGATTTCGGTGCGTTGTATGCCTCCGTGAAGAACGAAGGAAAATCCATGGGAATGATCATTGAAAAATACATTGGTAAGACCGGCAGAAAGTTGTTCATGCTGTTCTGCTGGCTGTTCACTCTGTTAGTCATTGCAGCATTTACCGATATGGTGGCAGGTACCTTCGTAGGTACCGGACTGGAAGATGCCAGTGTGGCATATGCCAACGGCAGTGCGGCATCCATTTCCATGTTGTTCATCGTTGTAGCAGTGATCTTCGGTCTGATCCAGAAAAAGCTCGGCAAGATGAACGAGTGGGTCAAGGCAGTCGTAGCCATCGGTCTGTTGGTAGTAATGTTCGCTGTAGGTATGCATCTTCCCATCTATGCTTCCAAAACTGCATGGATATACATCATCATGGCATACCTGTTCCTTGCATCCGTAATGCCCATGTGGCTTCTGATGCAGCCCAGAGATTACATGACCACCTTTATGCTGCTGGGTATGATCATCGGTGCCGTACTTGGTGTGGTCGTGGCTCATCCCGATATGGAGCTGAATGCATTTAACGGTTTTCAGGTAGGTAACAGCAGCCTGTTCCCGACTCTGTTCGTCACCATCGCCTGCGGTGCGGTATCCGGCTTCCACAGCCTGGTATCCTCCGGTACTTCATCCAAGACCATCAGTAATGAAAAAGATATGCCCATGGTAGGTTATGGTGCCATGATCGTAGAGAGCCTGCTGGGTGTGGTTGCACTGGTAGTAGTCGGAGCAGTAGCTGTGAACGGTACGAAACCCGATGGAACTCCTTTCTCCATTTTCTCCTCCGGAGTTGCAGGATTTCTGGAGAAGATGGGTGTTCCCGTAACCGTGGCAACCGTATTCATGACCATGTGTGTATCCGCACTGGCACTGACTTCCCTGGATTCGGTCGCAAGAATCGGACGGATGTCCTTCCAGGAGCTGTTCCTGGGAGACACCACAGATACCGCAAAGATGACTCCGGTGCAGAGAGTTCTGACCAATAAATATTTTGCAACCGTGATCACCCTTTTCTTCGGCTATCTGCTGACTCTGGGCGGATACAACAATGTATGGCCGCTGTTTGGTTCTGCGAACCAGCTGTTGGCCGCCTTGGTACTGATCGCACTGGCAGTATTCTTAAAAACCACCGGTCGTACCGGCTGGACGCTGTATTTCCCTATGGGAATGATGTTAGTCGTAACCTTCACCGCATTGATCCAGAAGACGATCGCACTGGTGAAAAATGTGGCTGCCGGACAGGCAACCTTCCTGGTGGACGGTTTACAGCTGATCGTTGCCATACTGCTTATGGTACTGGGTGTTATGGTTGCTTACAGCTGCATCCGCAAGCTGTTCGGTGCCGGGAAAAATTCAGAAAAAGAGGCAGCGTAATACAGCAGAGAAATAGCAGATAAATGTAGCACAAAAATATAACAAAGAAATATGGCAAACTAAGAGAAGATATGCTAGAATAGGGAACGGTCAGAGAGCAAAAAAGCTTTTTGACCGTTCTTTTCGTCAGAGTGGAAGCCGGCGGGGAGGATTGTAATGGGAATCAAGTAAGTAACAGGGAAAAGGATAAAAGAAAGATGAAACAGAATATGCAGGATCTGACGGAAGGACCCTTAGGAAAGAAAATACTGATCTTCAGCGTGCCGTTAATGCTGTCCAATCTGTTACAAGTGCTTTTCAACATGGCGGATATTGCGGTGATCGGTCAGTTTGCCGGTTCCCTGTCGCTGGGAGCAGTGGGTTCCACGGCCACGTTGGTCACCATGTTTACCGGATTCCTCATTGGTCTGTCCGGCGGTATCAATGTACTGACGGCACTGTATTACGGGGCAAAGGATAGGGAAAGCCTGTCGAAGACGATTCATTCCGCCGCACTGGTCAGCCTGATCATGGGAGTGCTGTTACTGGTACTGGGAGTCGGCTTATCCGAGTGGATGCTGACAATGCTGAAGACCAGAGAGGAACTTTTGGACAAAGCAGTATTGTACCTGCGGATCTATTATCTGGGAATGCCGGCGCTGGCCATTTACAACTTTGGTAATGCGGTGTACAGCGCAGTGGGGAATACGAAGAAGCCTCTGTATTATCTTGGTTTTTCCGGAGTGCTGAATATTATTCTGAACCTGTTTTTTGTGATCGTCTGTCATATGGATGTGGCAGGAGTGGCATTGGCCAGTATCATTTCCCAGTATGTATCTGCAGCATTAATCCTGCAGGCACTGCTTCACTGCAAAGACATTTATGCCCTGCATCCGGGAAAGCTGCGGTTGGATCCGGAACTTACGAAGGATATCCTGAAGCTGGGAATGCCCTCCGGATTGCAGAACGTAATTTTCCAGTTTGCCAACAGCTTTGTGCAGATGGGTGTGAATTCCTTTGATGCCACCATGGTGGCAGGCAATTCCGCAGCCACCAATGCAGATGCCATGGTATACGATGTCATGGCGGCATTCTATACCGCCTGCGGCAGCTTTATGGGACAGAATTACGGTGCGGGCAAGAAGAAAAGGGTGCGGAACAGTTACCTCATCAGCCTGGCATATTCCTTCGCCATCGGTCTGATCCTGGGAGTGTCACTGGTATTTTTCGGAAGAGCGTTTTTGTCCCTGTTTACCAGAGATGCGGCAGTTATGAATGCCGGTATGTACCGTCTGACAATCATGGGATTTTCGTATTGTATTTCGGCATTTATGGACTGTACCATTGCGGCGGCCAGAGCCATGGGCAAGAGCATTATACCTATGTTCATTGTCATCATGGGCTCCTGCGTGTTCCGTGTAATCTGGGTCTACACCGTATTTGCCTATTTCCATACGATACCGTCCCTGTATCTGCTGTATGTTTTCTCCTGGAGTATCACCGCAGTGGCGGAAATCCTCTATTTCATACGAATTTACAAACAGAAAATGGCTCTCCTGTCGTAAGACAGAAGAGCCATTTTTTGCGTGGTGTGCCCGGCGGTGCATGTCGCTCTTTATATTATGCGGCTTCGGTTTCGGCGGAAACAGAAACTGCAGGGTAGCGTACCGGAAGCAGATGAGCGCGTTCCAGTGCAACATAGATGATGGGGATCAGAATCAGCTGGATAATGATACCGGGGAGGCAGGATACGAAATATCCGGTAGCCCAGGCAGACCAGCTGTAGGAACCGCCTGCAAAGATCAGTGCGCGCAGGATACCGGTGATCACACGGCCGCCCAGCATGGCAATGACCAGAGCTGCATACAGATCAACAACCAGTTTACCGCTGCGAAGAAACTGCATGACCAGACCGCTGATCAGACCATAGAGCCCCAGCTCGATCATCATGACAGGCATATATCCGAAAACGGGCATACCGGTAAGCAGACTGGATACCAGAGGTCCGAGAATGCCGCAGACCAGACCGAAAGGTGCTCCACAGACCAGACCGCACAGAAGCACGGGCAGATGCATGGGGGAGAACAGGACACCGCCCTTGGGAATGGCGTGCAGAGTCATGGGCAGAACTACACATAAGGCAACACACAGAGCAGTGAGGATGCTCTTGTTTAAAACAGTTAATTTTTTCATGGAAAACCTCCTGATAAGATATAACTGTTCAGAGTCTCCATTCGCAAAAAGCCTCTCCGAGGCTTTATTTTTGCTCATTGAGATGACTTCGTCAAATAAATATTGCCATATATTCTTACGAATGCAAGCATTCGACGAACATCTGTCAATATTTAATGACTCTGAACAGTAACAAAAAAGCCAGAACGGCACACTTTTCCCTTCTGGGATAAATATGCCTTCTGGCGTTAAGCTCCTTCCTGAAGCATAATACATAATAAAGGGTGGGCATTTTTTTGTCAAGATAAATTGCAAAAAAGCATTTGCCATGCTATCATGGAACATGTATGTATTATTTTTGGCAGGAGTAAAGTTATGCGTATTATGGTAATGGACGGCCAGGGCGGAGGCGTAGGCAGAAGCCTGCTGGAGGCTCTGAAGGAACGGTTTCCGGAGGCGGAACTGATCGCAGTGGGAACCAACGCCACAGCTACGGCGAATATGATGAAGAGCGGCGTTACAAGCGGTGCCACCGGGGAGAATGCCGTGGTATATAACAGTAAGAGGGCAGACGTGATCGTAGGACCGGTGGGAATCGTCATGGCGGATGCCATGTTAGGTGAGATCACCCCCACCATGGCAGCAGCGGTAGCTTCGAATGATGCAAAACTGATCCTGATCCCCATGAGTAAATGCCATGCCACTATCGTGGGAGTCGAGAGCAGACGCCTGGGAGAATACATTGCGGAGGCTGTGGATGAGATCGCTGAGAACTGTTTCTGAGCTGACAGAGGAATTGCGTGTGCTTCCCACCGGAATGCGCATTATTGCCATTGACGGCAGATGCGCCGCAGGGAAGACAACACTGGCTGCCAGACTTGCAAAAGAACTGGGCGGAGATGTGATCCATATGGATGATTTTTTTCTGCCGCCTGCACTTCGGACGCAGGAGCGCAGAAGCGAGCCCGGCGGAAATGTGCACTATGAACGATTTTTGACGGAAGTCATGCCGAAGCTTGCATCGGGACAAGCATTTTCCTATCAGAGATTTGACTGTTCCCGCATGGCACCGGGAGACTGGCTCCCGGTACAAAATAACGGTTTTGTATTCGTGGAAGGCGCTTACAGCTGCCATCCGGTACTGGGAGAATACATGGACCGGAAAGTATTTCTGGATATAGACCATGAGACGCAGACGGAGCGGATCCGCACGAGGAACGGAGAGGACATACTACAGGACTTCCTGCAGCTGTGGATTCCGTTGGAAGAAGCATATTTTCAGGCATTTTCCCTAGAGGAGAATACCGATTACATTATAAAACAGACGAAAGGCGAGACAGATGCTGCATCAGTTTTACCCGGATTATGAGGCGGATTCCGCCTATGGCATAGATTACAGAACATTATATGAACAGGGGTATCGCGGAATCATTTTTGATATTGACAATACACTCGTACCGCACGGGGCACCGGCAACACCGCAGGCAACAGAGTTCTTTGGCAGATTGCGGGAACTGGGATTTCAGACACTGCTGTTATCGAACAACAAGGAGCCCCGCGTAAAAAGTTTTGCGGATGCAGTAGGTGCTTCCTATATCTATAAGGCCGGGAAACCCGGAAGAGAAGGTTATCTGCGGGCTATGGAACAGATGCATACCGGGGCGGATACCACACTTTTTGTGGGGGATCAGCTGTTCACCGATGTGTGGGGAGCTAAGAAATGCGGGATCATGACTTATCTGACGAAACCCATTCATCCGAAAGAAGAGATTCAGATTGTACTCAAGAGATATCTGGAAAAGATCGTACTGTTTTTCTACCATAGAGAAAAGCGTCGGAAAGGAAATCAAAATGCTGAATGATATCAATGGCTATACCAGAACCTGTGGGCTGATCGGAAACCCGGTGGAGCACACCCTGTCTCCGGTGATCCACAATACCCTGTCCATGGTGCTTGGGAAAAATCTGGCCTATGTCCCGTTCCATGTGGAGACCGGAAGACTGGAGGATGCCGTGAAGGGTGCTTTTGCACTGAATCTGCTGGGAATAAATGTAACGGTTCCCTATAAAAGCGATGTGATCCCGTACCTGGATGACATAGATCCGCTGGCATCAAATATCGGTGCTGTAAATACGCTGGTCCGCACGGAAAAGGGCTATAAAGGCTACAATACCGATATGCCGGGATTGTACCGGGCCATGTGCGAGGACGGCGTCAAAGTCAAGGGACAGAAAGTGCTGATTCTGGGAGCCGGAGGAGTAGCCAGAGCGGTAGCCATGATGCTGCTGGATAAGGGGGCGAAAGAGGCCATTATCCTGAACCGTACGGTGGAAAAGGCACAGAGCATAGCGGACGAGGTGAATCACCTCACCGGAAAAAAACGGAAATTTGCAAAAGCCCTGTCTATAGATGCGTATGATACGTTGCCGGAAGGGGAACGCTATCTGGCAATACAGGCCACCAGTGTGGGTATGTATCCGGACTGTGATGCGGCGGTGATCGAGGATCCCACATTTTATAAGAGAGTACACACCGGATATGATCTGATCTTCAATCCACCGAAGACCCGGTTTATGGAACTGGTGGAGGCACAGGGCGGTGAAGCCTATAATGGTGCGAAGATGCTTCTCTATCAGGGAATCATTGCTTTTGAATTGTGGACAGGCTGCCAGGTGGAACCCTGGCTTGCAGACAAAGTCTATGAACGGATGCAGAAAGCAAAAAAGACAGAGGACGGAAAATAAAAAATGAAACACAAACGAAGGAATATCGTCCTGATCGGCTTTATGGGATCGGGGAAGACAACACTGGGACTGAAACTGTCCTATCTGCTACGGATGCCGGTAGAAGACACGGACAAGCTGATCGAGAGACAGGAGGGCAGGAGCATCACACAGATCTTTGCGGATGACGGTGAATCCTATTTCCGGGAACTGGAGACGGAACTGCTGCGAAAATGCGGGGAACAGAAATACGAACGTATCCTGTCTGTGGGAGGAGGCACTCCGGTCAATCCGGTGAACCGGCCCCTGCTGCATCAGTGTGGAACAGTGGTATATCTGCGCGTGTCGCCGGAAGTGGTCTACGAGCGGCTGAAAAATGACACTACAAGGCCCCTGCTGCAGTGTGAGGATCCTCTGACAAGGATCCGGGAACTGCTGGAGATCCGGGACAAAATCTATGCGGAATGTGCGGACATTATACTGGATGTGGATAACAGGCATTCCGATGAACTGGCGGAAGAGTTACAGCTGCAGTTACGGAAGCAGAAAGACATACAGAGAAAAAAGGAGAGAAAAAAGATGAAAATTCTGGTGATCAACGGACCGAATCTGAATTTTCTGGGAATCCGTGAGAAAAAGATCTACGGAACACAGGACTATCAGTATTTACTGGATCTGATCGACAAAAAAGCAAAAGAAACCGGAGAGGAGATCCAGGTGTTCCAGAGCAACCATGAAGGAGCCATCATCGACAGGATCCAGGAGGCTTATTCTGACGGAACAGAGGGGATCGTGATCAACCCCGGTGCCTACACCCATTACAGCTATGCCATCCGGGATGCTCTGGCAAGCGTGGATATTCCCAAGGTGGAGATTCATATTTCCGATATTACGAGCAGAGAAGAGTTCCGCAAGATTTCTGTGACAGCACCGGTATGTAACAGGCAGATTTACGGACAGGGACTGGACGGTTATCTGCAGGCTATCGACTTCCTGCGGGAGAACAGGCAGTAGTTTCCCGAGAAATTTGAAAAAATTTTTCAAAAGTAGTTGAAATGTGCATGTTTTTATATTAAAATGTTAAAGAATTATGACGTGAAAATATTTAGGAGGAATACATTATGATTTCTGCAGGTGATTTCAGAAATGGTATTACCATTGAGTATGATAACAATGTTTACCAGATTATCGAATTCCAGCATGTTAAGCCGGGAAAGGGCGCAGCTTTCGTAAGAACCAAGCTGAAGAACATCAAGAGTGGCGGTGTAGTAGAGAAGACTTTCCGTCCTACTGAGAAGTGCCCTCAGGCGCGTATTGATAGAAAGGATATGCAGTATCTGTATGAAGATGGCGATCTGTACTACTTCATGGATACCGAGACTTACGATCAGGTTGCACTGAACTCTGAGACTGTAGGCGATGCACTGAAGTTCGTAAAAGAGAACGAGATGTGCAAGATCTGCTCCCACAATGGCAGCGTATTCTCCGTGGAGCCTCCTCTGTTTGTAGAACTGGAGATCACTGAGACCGAGCCCGGATTCAAGGGTGATACCGCTACCGGTGCCAGCAAGCCTGCTACCGTTGAGACCGGAGCTACTGTTGCAGTACCTCTGTTCGTTAACCAGGGCGACAAGATCAAGATCGATACCAGAACCGGTGAATATCTGTCTCGTGCATAATTGTTGAGACTACCACTGTTCTGAGCAATATCCGATAAGAGAACCTGTAAGGCAATAAGTTATCCTGTTTCGGGATGGCTTATTGCTTTTGTTATTTTCTACATTTTTACACCGGAAATACCACATGGGAAAAAGCAGGAGGGGAGCCTGCTTCGGAGAGGCATGGAGGTATTCTATGGAGATTTCTACATTTAAGGTAAAGGTACAGAAGGCTGTCAGCGAAGTGTTGGGACAGGAGTATACAGTGGAACTGCGGGAAGTGCAGAAGAATAACGGAGTGCTGCTTCAGGGACTGATGATCCGTAAGGGACAGGACAATGTGACACCTACGATTTATCTTAATTCCTTCTGGGAAGCTTATGAGGGTGGCGTGACCTTTGCAGATATTATTAAGAAGATCATCAGTATCTATAAGGACAAACTGTGCTTCCGGCTGGTGAACCGGGAGAAGAACCGGGAGCAGCTGGAAAAAGTGCCGTATATTCCGATACTTGATCTGGCAATCTGCTTCTACTATGCGTTTGACGAAGCAGGAGTGGACAACGGTATGATCCCCATCTACAGATCCCATCTGGACAACTGGAAGGTGACAGACAGGGAACTGTTGGAGATTGCGGTGAAAAATACCCCCAGACTGTTTCCCGGTGAGACCATCCCCATGGAGGAGGTGCTGGGAGACGCACTGCAGGAGCTTCCGGAGGAAGTCCGGAGGGAATTTTTGAGGAAGGTATCCATGATGATCCTGACGAATTCCCGCAAGACTTACGGCGCCTGCAGCATTCTGTATCCCGGGATGCTGGAGCAGCTGGCAGAGCGTTTCGGCGGCGATTATTATATGATCCCCAGTTCTGTTCATGAATTCCTGCTGGTTCCCAGGGAACGGGAACAGGACAGGGAAGGACTGAAGAAAATGATCGCAGAAGTGAATCGGACGGAGCTGCCGCCGGAGGAAGTTCTGTCGGACCATTTATATCTGTATTGCAGCCGGGAGAAGGAAGTACGGATCGTATAGAATACCGGAGTGAATATTATGTTTGAAAAAAACTGAATAATTCCAACAATTTAAACTGGACATATGTAGTGTTTTATGATATTATAGTCGAGGTGATGTAACAAATTTGTAATATTTGCATCCGTAGTCTAATGGATAGAACGGAGGCCTCCGACGCCTTTAATGCAGGTTCGATTCCTGTCGGATGCATTTACATCACCTTGATTATAGGGAGAGAG
>ERZ1504242.646-NODE-646-length-10326-cov-4.048681_pt1 | contig 10326 bp, 7 predicted proteins | sample MGYA00572397_ERZ1504242 | MGnify/ENA primary metagenome ERZ1504242 (study PRJEB39906, sample SAMEA3182102) | gut metagenome | biome: human; feature: gut; material: Stool; isolation source: human stools | place: Canada | collected 2013-02-18 ... | reverse complement strand
AGCCTTGACTCTCCGTTGGCGAACTTGTCGCTTCCGTCGTTGAGCAGGGTGTAGATCGACAGGGTGCCGACTATGGAGTCGTCCGGCGTGGTCCCGGCGTCTGTGTGGAAGGCGAACGCCAGGTCTATAGGAATGTTCAGTCCCTCCGCTTTCGGGTTCGTCCTTGAGCCTCCGGTCATCCAGCCAACCCACGCGCCGCGGTCTCCGTAGTCGGAGGTGTAGTCGTCGGCGTATCTGTTGAGTATGGTGGAGTCCGCGCCGGCCCACTGCATCCAGTAGAAGGCTCCCTCCGTGAAGGACGGCATGCCTGAGGTGGCATATTCATTGACAGGCTGATCCTTAAGTCCTCTGGCGATCTTGCCCATGCCGCCGCCGAAGCGAACCGCGTCCGCTGTTATGACTGCGTTGCCCGGCACATCGTAGCCCTTAGGAACGCTGTTGTCGAGGATGACGCAGCCGTCCGTGCCTTTGTCGAACTCGAACGTGCCGAGGTAGATCCAGGTTCCGCCTCCCATCCTCTGGTTGACGATGAACTCGCTCTCGCCGCCAAGGTGCCTGACCGTGTAGCGGGCGCACGGTGTGCTGTGCGGAAGCGTCTTGTAGGACACATAGACCGCATACTCTCCTCTTTCGGGGAAGTCCGGTGTCCAGCATGCCCGGGCGGCCTTTCCCCTCTGTCGGACGCGGCAGTCCGCCTGGCGCGCCGTACCCATCCGGAACGGATTGTCAAGACCTGAATATGTCGCCCGCGCGTCTGCGAAGCCCACACCGGCATCTGACCAAGAACCTGTCTCTGAATATCTTCCCTCAATCCTCACGCCTTCCCCGCGACCTTCCTCGAATGCCGGATCATTGTCCGCGACCACTTCTATCGTCTGCGGATCCCTTTCGCGCGGTGTCATCACATAGGCTCCGGCGTTCTCCAGCATCGGGATCAGGAACGGAAGCACGTAGCTTTGCGTGTACATGTCCTCCACGGTGTGGAGCATCGGGGCGCGCTGCCATTCCCAGCGGTCCGTCTTCTCCTCGAAGTACCGCCCGTGGCTCTGCCATAGCGCTATGTTCCGTCCGGTAAGCCCCTTGGCGAACGCCTGCCCGTCGGTCCTTGTGACGAACGGATGGACGTTGCGCAAGTCCGTGGTCCTGAACCTGTCGCTGATCGGTTTCCCGTTGTTGCCAAGGGATGGCATGACGTAGGACTCAAGCGATCTCTTTCCGATGAGAAGTTTCCCTACGCCGTACTTCGCGCAGGATTCGGGCAGAATGCTCTTGAGCGTCCGTCTCAGCCACTCGACATCCTCTGTTCTCCATGGAAAGTCACCCATCGAGGGGGTGAAGTAGAAATCCAGATCGTAGCCTCTTCTGACTACCTTGTTGGCCTTCACCTGGGCGGAAACCCTTGTCCTTTCCACCATCAGGGTCTGGAGAGAGTCCACCGCGTCCTTGAACTCCTTGACAGTCTGCGCGTCCAGACTTGTCGTCAGCAGACAGGCGACGACAGCGGCGGTTATGATTCTTTTGAGCATTTCGGTTTATTGTGTGTTTTTATTATCCGCAAATCAATGATCATCACGATGATGGAGGAAATGGCCAGCGCAAGCGTGTCCGCCACGAAATCCAGCGCGTCTCCGCTTCTGTAGCTCGTGAATGACTGCCCGATCTCCGTCCCGGCGGCGATCAGGCAACCGGCCAGAAAGACCAGGCCGACGGCCAGGACGGTGTGCCGCGGCCTGCCTGTCATCCCGGAGAACGCGAGGTAGCAGAGGATAGGGAAGGGAAAGAACATCAGGAAATGCACCACCTTGTCCATAGGAATCCCGAACAGATTGTCCTGGCCGATGTCAGGCAAGTCGCTGAAATGCCCGAAACAGCACCAGCCGACCATTCCGAGGTAGACGACCAGCAGCGCCAATGTCAGAATATTCCTTTTCCTCATCATAAGAATCCTATTTTAGAATAATCTCCCCGAAGTACTCCGGTCTGTGGAAATCCGGTTTCGTGGTCTTGATCGGGTTCCAGCTCAGGAAGTGCGGATGGGCGGTGAGATCCCCGCATTTGTAGAAGTTGCCCCTGAGACTGACCGGGAGGTTGTCCCTGTCTATTCCAATCAGTTCGAAAGGAATCAGCATGGCCACCGTCCAGCTGAAGATCCTGTCGGAGATAGTGACCGCCTTTCTTTCCAGGGAACTGTGCCTGATGACGCTCCGGAGCAGTTCCGGTGCGATCAGGGTCTTGTCGATCCTGCTTGTCCTCTTGGAGGCCAGCAGGGAACCGATGCAGGTGAGCTCGAAGTTGTAGTAGGTGCCGTCGTACGGATCCGTCACGAAAAACTCGCAGCAGCTGTCCTCCCAGCTGTTTCCGTTGTCCTCAATGGCGGTGGCGCGCAGGTCAAGCCCCCTGACGTGGAACATGACAGCGAGGTGACTCTCGGTGCGGGCTATCGACCCGTTGCAGTCAGGGGCGTAGGGCGCGTCCTTCGGCCAGTTACGCTCGCAGACCGCGAACTTCGAGGCTCCTTTCTCCATCGCAAGATCCAGCTCCTGCATATTCATTCTTTCAAGTCCCTCGATGAACGGGACCCTGATTTGTCTGGCGACGTTTTTCATCTTCTTCCGTGAATATATCCATGAAGGCTAAAGCGCCTGCATGTCGTTGAGTTTCTTGTAGTAGCCTTTCTGGGCAAGCAGCTCCTCGTGCCTGCCGCGCTCCACGATCCGGCCCTCGTCCATCACGATGATCTCGTCGGCGTTCCTGATGGTCGAAAGCCTGTGGGCGATCGCGATGGTGGTTCTTGTGGACATCAGGCGGTCGAGAGCCTCCTGCACGATCTTCTCGGACTCGGTGTCCAGAGAGGCCGTGGCCTCGTCGAGGATCAGGATCGGAGGGTTCTTGAGGATGGCGCGGGCGATGCTGATTCTCTGCCTCTGTCCGCCGGAGAGTTTCACGCCCCTGTCGCCGATGTTGAAGTCGTAGCCGCCCTCCTTCTCCATGATGAAGTCGTGGGCGTTGGCAATCTTGGCCGCCTCGATCACGCTTTCCATGGTGGCGTTCTCCACTCCGAAGGCTATGTTGTTGAAAATGCTGTCGTTGAAGAGGATCGACTCCTGGTTGACATTGCCGATTATGCTCCTCAGGTCGGCGATCCGCACGTCCCTGATGTCGGTGCCGTCGATGGTGATCGCCCCGCCGGTCGGGTCGTAGAACCTCGGAATGAGGTCCACAAGGGTGGATTTTCCGGCTCCGGAAGCCCCCACGATGGCGATCGTCCTGCCTTTAGGAATCTCCAGGCTCACGTCATCCAGTACCTTCCTCTGTCCGTCGGGGTAGTGGAAGTTCACGTGGTCGAAGGTGATCCTGTCGTTAAATCCGCCGAGCGTCTTAGGCTCCCGAGGCTCCACGATGTCATTCTCCGCGTCCAGTATCTTGTTGATCCTCTCCATCGAGGCCATGCCCTTCGGGATGGCGTACCCTGCCTTCGCGAAATCCTTGATCGGGTTGATGATGCTGTAGAGGATCACCATATAGTAGATGAATATGGGCGCGTCGATGGTCGATTTCCCTCCCAGGATCAGGGTTCCGCCGAACCACAGCACTATCATGATCAGCACCGTTCCCAGGAACTCGCTCATAGGGTGGGCGAGGGACTGGCGGATCGTCACGCGGTTGCTCTTCTTCCTCATCGCCTCGCTCACGTTGTCGAACCTTTCGGACATCTTCCTCTCGGCGATGAAGGCCTTGATGATGCGCAGCCCGCCGAGGGTCTCCTCCACCTGGGCCATCACGTCGCTCCAAAGCTGCTGTACCTCAAGCGATTTCCTCTTAAGGTTCTTTCCCACGACACCCATCACCCACATCATCAGCGGGGCGAAAAGGATGGTGAAGGCCGTCATCTGCCAGCTGATCACGAGAAGGGCGGCGAAGTAGAAGAAAATCAGGATAGGGTTCTTGATGAGCATCTCGATCGATCCCGTGATGGAATTCTCCACCTCCTGCACGTCACCGCTCATCCTGGCGATGATGTCGCCTTTCTTCTCCTCCGAGAAGAAGCCCAGCGGAAGGGCCAGGATCTTGTTGTAGATGTCCATCCTGATGTTCTTCACCACACCCGTCCTGATCGGCACCATCACGGCGGACGAGCCGAAGTAGCAAGCCGTCTTCAGCGCGGTCATCACCACAAGGAATATGCACAGGAAGAGCAGCACCATCGACGCTCCGAGTGTCGAGATCTGCTGCTCCAGCTGCCAGTAGACGTTGCCCATGAAAGCGTCCCCCAGATCCTTGAACGGCATCTGCCAGACCTCGTTCCAGGGGGTGAATGAATAGACCGTCTCGTTGATCTTGAACAGGATCCTCAGGATCGGCACGATGATGGCGAACGAGAATATGTTGAAGACCGCCGAAAGGATGTTCAGCACGACCGATCCGGCGAGATATTTCTTGAAAGGCGCGACATAGCGCTTCATCATAGACCAGAATTCTTTCATTGTCAGAGTATTTTTTCCAACCAGTGGAAGATAAGGAATATTCTTTTGCGTAGTATTTCGTAGTCAAGCGTCCCGGCAGTGTCCGAGGTCTTGTTGGTGAGCATGGTGATGCCTGAGGTGAAGACCGCGCAGGTCAACCCGTTCTGCGTGAAGACCTTCTGGTCGCCGAACCTTCTGTGGAACATTTCCGTGAAGCTCTGGCTTCCGTAGTAGTTCGTGGCGATGTCGAGTCCGAGTCCCGGCCCTTCGTTCGCGCGGGTGAGGTCAAATGTGAACTGCCCGCCGCTGAGCATGATCAGAAAGTCATTCCTTCCCTTGTGGATCGGCTCCAGTGTGCTGCCGATAATGTCCAGCACGACGGTGGCGTAGATCTTGTCCATGGTGATCGCCTCGCCGCTGGACGGATTCCTCAGACTGCCGCTACGGATTTCCGCCATCAGCGCCTCCGCCCCGGCGGAATTCCTTTCCTTGGCGTCCGTGGCCACGAAGATGAGATTCTTTCCGTAGTCCCGTCCAAGCTCCTTCATCTTCCCGAACATCACGGCCAGGTTCAGCATGGCGACAACGCCGGAGGCATTGCTGTCCGCTCCCGGATAGAGATTCCCGTCGATGACCCCGTGGCTGTCATAGTGGGCGGCGATGATCACATACTTGTCCTTCCCGGAGGTGTTTTTTCCCGGCAGGAAACCGATGATATTCCTTCCCACCGCGCCGCGGCACCCTTCATCATCATTTTTCAATGCGGAGCCACCGTCCGTTCCGCCCGTTCCGCGCATTCCGCCCGTTCCGCCCTCCGCCGGGAGTCTGAACGAGCGGCTCCAGCTACCGTCGAAAGGCATCAGGCCGATGCTGGCGTAATGCCTTGAGATCCAGAACGCCGCTTCGGTCGCCCCTCTTGTGCCGGAGGCGCGCCCGCCGAACGAGGGGGCCGATAGGAACTCCACCTCCCTTCTCAGGCTCTCGGATGAGATGTATTTCTCGGCATTCCTTCCGGAAGGCACCATCCTGACACTGTTCTGCTGCGCGGAAAGCGCCGCCGCGTCCGCCAGAAGAAGAATGAATATGAAAAATTTATAAAAATGCGTCTTCAAGGCACGATAAATGTTTATCTTTGCAAACGACAAAATTAGGAATTTTAAGCCTTAAAGTAAAATATATTTGCATGAAAAGGTCAGTGCTGACTCTGTTTTTCCTGTTGTGCCTCGCTTTGGTCGCCAATGCGCAGTACGACAAGGATGTGTTCAACTTCAGAGGTAGAGCGGCTCTGGCTGACGGTAAATATTCAGAGGCGATCGGCCATTTCAACGTTCTTGCGAGGCTTGACTCGACTGATTGCTGGACATTCTTTTACAGAGGCATCGCCAAGTACAATCTGGGAGACCTTCGCGGGGCCCAGGCTGACTTCAACACGTCGGTACGTCTGAATCCCGTCTTCACCAACGGCTACCACTACAGGGCCATCACCCTGAGCCGTTCCGGGAAATATGACGAGGCTCTGAAGGATCTGGAAAAGGCACTTGAGCTTCGCCCGGGACTTAACGGCCTCTATTTCAGCAGGGGAGTGACCTATTTCCTCGCCCAGCAGTTCGACAAGGCCGTGAGCGACTTCGACCGCTACATCAGAAAGGAGCCGAAGGATCCGTCAGCGTTTCTCAACAGAGGCGCCTCCTATCTTTTCCTCGGCGACACCACAAAGGCTTTGGAAGACTACAACCGGGCGATCAAACTGGACCGCTTCGACCCCGAGGGCTACATCAGAAGGGGACGCGTCTATGCCTTGCGCAAGGACTACAAGGATGCCATCGGCGACATGGACAAGGCCATCGGCCTGGACACGACGAACACCTTCGCCTATTTCAACAGGGCCTTGATGTACTACGACCAGAACAACTACAACGCCGCGATGGGCGACCTCAACAGGGTTCTGCGGGACGAGCCTGGCAACGCCCTCACCCTCTACAACCGAAGTCTGATCAACGCGCAGGTCGGGAACATGGAGGAGGCGCTTGCCGACATGGATCACGTCATCAACATCAATCCGGAGAATGTGCTGGCCTACTACAACAGAGCCTCATACTTCGTCCGGATGGGCCGCTGGCTCGACGCCCTGGACGACTACGACAAGGCGATCGAGCTTTATCCCGACTTCGCCAAGGCCTACCTGAACAGATCCTACGTCAAGAATATGCTCGGACGGGCGAAGTCCTCGAAGCAGGACTACGACATCGCCCAGAAGAAGGTGCAGGAGTACCGCGCGAAGAACGCCTCCGAGGCCGGCTCGTTCGCCGACACGACCAAGAAGTACAGCGCGTTGATCGCACTGGACGCGGATTTCGCAAAGAAAGACTTTGACAATGAGCTTCTTCAGAACCGTGACATCAACATCCGCCTGAAATCGTTGTACAAGTTCAGCCTCGCGGCGCGGCGTGACAATCAGAACGTGGCCCTAAAGCACCGCTACGAGAACCCTCTGATCGACAAGTTCATCTCGGATTCTCCTGTGATGATGACCGTCTCCAACTCCGACTCGCTTGTAAAGCCGGTGTTCGCCCACGGCATCGACGCCTCGATCTACGGCGACTCCTATCTCTCAGCCGGCAATCCGAACTCTTTGTCGGAAGCGGACAGGGCGTTCATCAGAGGCCTCTACGATGTCCAGTCCAAGCAGTACACCTCCGCGCTGAATCAGTTTGACACCGCTGTCAATGCCGAGAGCGACGGGAAATATTCAGAGTACTACAAGGCGTTCTATTACCTGAACAGGGGAGTGCTGCGCGCCGAGATGATCGACTTCATCTCCTCCATCGAGAACAATGTCCAGACCCTGACGATGGATGACAAGGGTACCACCCGCGCCCGTGTGAGGGATCAGGTCAGCCGGACGTATGACTATTCGGAAGCCATCGACGACATGCTTGCCGCCGACCGCCTCCTGCCGGGAGTGCCGTACATCTATTTCAACCTGGGCAACCTCTACTGCCTGTCCTCCAAGTTCGTGGAGTCGGTGGACAGCTACACGAAAGCCATCAATGTCTACCCTTACATGGGCGACGCCTACTTCAACAGAGGCTTGGTGCTGATCTACCTGAAGGACAAGGAGAAAGGCTGCATAGACCTCTCCCGCGCCGGCGAGCTTGGCGTAAGCGACGCCTACAGTGTGATTTCGAAATATTGTGAGGAGGAGAAGAATTGATGTTGAAGTTTCTGAGCCTCTCCAGCGGCAGCTGCGGCAACTGCTATTTCCTTTCCGACGGCAAGTCCGGCCTCCTGATCGACGCCGGCGTGAGTGTCCGCCGCCTGAAAAAGACCTTGGTGGAGCACGGCCTGGGCACGGATTCCTTCCAGGCCGTTCTAGTGACCCACGACCATCTGGACCACATCCGCCACCTGGGCTCCTACTGCAAGCATCTGGGAAAGCCGGTCTACGCCACCGCCGTTCTCCACGAGGCCCTTTCCCATCACACCTTCACCCAGGCCCACATAGCCTCCTACCGCCGCATCCTTCCCGCCGCCCCCGTCAGAGTAAGACTGCGCGATGATGTTCCCGAAGAGGATCTCCCTTTGGTAAGCCACTTTGTGGTACCGCACGACGCGACCCAGACCGTAGGCTATTTCATAGAATGGTCTTCCGTCAGTTTCTTCCTGATGACCGACGCCGGCCGCGCGACCGACGAGGCCATTGAATATGCCCGGAAGGCAGACACCGTGGTGATTGAGTCCAACTACGATTCAGGAATGCTCATAGGAGGCCCCTACCCCCACGACCTAAAGATGCGTATCTGCCAAGGCAACGGCCACCTGAGCAACGACGAATGCGCCTCCGCCATCCGCCGCTTCTGGCACCCCGGCCTGAAGAACCTCTTCCTCTGCCACCTAAGCGAGAACAACAACACCCCCTCCCTAGCCTTCGCCTCCGCCGCCGAAGCCCTCCGCTCCATCCGTGTAACCCCCTCCGCAAAAGACCTCCTCTCCATCCGTGTCACCCCCTCCGCCAAAGACCTCCGCTCCATCCGTGTAACCCCCTCCGCCAAAGACCTCCTCTCCATCCGTGTAACCCCCTCCGCAAAAGACATAACCAACCTCCAAACCCTTCCCCGCACCCACGCCTCCCAACTCTTCCTCCTGGGCCGCTGACCAAATCCCCGTCCCATCCCCGGCCGGCATTTCCGCTGACAGTTCCCTCTGGCATTTCCTCTGGCATTTCCGCTGACATCCCGGCTTACATCACTCCCTACATCCCTGCTCACAGCATCATACTTCTATATTCCGTTCACTACCCGCTTGTCCCTCCCCGGGCGCGGAACCGCCCGAATCCCGCCTTGGTTGTCCCACATGTGACTCCGCGAGCGACAACCCGCCCGAATCCCGCCCTCATCGTTCACTGGCAAAACTCGATACCGGTGGATAGGAATTCTTGTACGAATGAGGAAGGAATTCTTATTTCGTGAGCTCACCGGATATTTTTTGAACGACTCTTTGATTTGATGCTTAAAAACATAAGTTATTGATAATTAATGATGCAAAATATTATTTTATCATAAAAAACAGAAATATATGTTTTTGATAGTAAATATTTCTGTTTCTTATTATCCGATATGAAAAATTGTCGTATTTTGGCGAAAAATGTAAAAACATGACTAAACGTAAACGACTAAAACTTTGGAAGGAGTATCGCACATGGCCGAAATGGTATTATCATGTGGTGCTGGACTCGATCGAAACAGGACAACTCTTTAATGACGAGAGTGAGTACGTGGACGGAATGAACACTGTTGCGATAGCTCAGTATATTCATAATGTCTCCATTGTGGTGTTTAACTTTATGATCAATCACGGTCATTTCCTTGTTTTGGCGACCGGAAACGACATTGTTAATTGTATGTCTTTCATATTCAGGAGAATAAATGCGCGCCTGATTGCAAACGGCCACAGCCCCCTCCCGGAAAACTACGGCTTCAAACTCATTCGCGTGAAAGATAAAAAGCAACTTGAAGACACTATAGTGTACATTGCCAGAAATCCTTTAAAGGCATGTCCGAACATCGCTGCCCCGGGTTATCTATGGGGCTCTTGCAATTTGATATTCAGTGACATAAATAGACTTTTTGAAAAAGTACAAATAAAGGATCTTTCAGATAAGTTTTGCCGGAATACTTTTAGGACGAGGGTGAAACTGCCTGAAAATTACTACTTTAACAAAACCGTGGGTATGATACTTCCTGAGTCCTATGTGATGAACGGTAAGGCAGAGGAAGTGCTGAAGTCTTCATGGAACTATAGCAATCGTGTGGTCAGGGACTTTGATGCATATTTCAATCTCGCGGAAGGCATCGGCGAATTGGTGGTTTTGTCGGATGAAGAGGTTAACCTTATCATTCAACGAATGTTAAGAAATGAATATAAGGTCAGATTCCTCTCGGATTTAAGCGTGGATGAGAGGTGCCGCATGGCGATTGTCCTAAAGAAGAAATATAAACTCGACCTAAAGCGGATCTCAAGAAAGTTGCACATAGAGTTGAATATTCTTAAAAAGTTGTTCGAGTAGCAGCTGTTCTTTATTCGCATCTGAAATAACGGAGAAAACTTATGCCCCCCTCTGCAACGAGGTCACCATAGGAGTCTATAATTCTTCGACGGATTCACAAGCATCTCAGATCCATTTTCTAGTACCCATTCCATTATGCTTTGTTTTTCGCTTTATAGCTTGCAGAGTATCACTTGGGAATCTTCGGGCGAGAATAGCGTGGAAAGTCGCTTTGTGGGTATCAAGCGGGAGTCTTCGGGCGAGAATTGCGTGGAAACTCGCTCGCGTGGTATCAAGCGGGAGTCTTCGGGCGAGAAT
>ERZ1504242.587-NODE-587-length-11010-cov-3.153537_pt1 | contig 11010 bp, 5 predicted proteins | sample MGYA00572397_ERZ1504242 | MGnify/ENA primary metagenome ERZ1504242 (study PRJEB39906, sample SAMEA3182102) | gut metagenome | biome: human; feature: gut; material: Stool; isolation source: human stools | place: Canada | collected 2013-02-18 ... | reverse complement strand
GGGCTGCTGGTTGCGTATATCAAAATCTTCTTGTTCCATTCCAGATTCCTTTGTTTTCTGCAAAATAACTAATTTATTTTGAGATAAGCGATAGAAGTTAGTTTTTTCATGGCTATCTCTCCTACCCAAAAAAAACTGCATGAAAGAAAACTCATTCATACAGTTCTTAAAATCATCCATAAGCTAATCTTGCTTACCTTACCCTATGCAATACTATGTTACATATTAATACCTATTTATTGTTTTTGATATGGTTCCTAATCAGCATAGTATTTCACAATCATTTCTTGCCTTTCGAATAAACGATATAATCCCAAGACTTCAACAAAGCATTAGCACCATCTTTTATGACTTCTACCTTTACTTGATGTTTACCCTCAGGCAGCTGATATTTCCAAAATATATCTAACCGCCGATCATGGAAGTAAGTCGGAAATGCAGCAGCCTTCTCGACCAACTCCCCATCAAGATACAGATTAACTTTCAGTACTGCATCCGGCCGATTCATGTCCCTACGAATAGCCTCCCCACGGAGTACAAATCCCGTACCCTCAAATTCAAAAGTCAGTATATCTATATCGTGTTTAGACAATTCAACCTTAGCCGTGGGATACATATCTGTAAAACTCTGCTCCAAACGTACAGTCTCGGGCCTCTGTACGGCAATTGTCACATTCTCCTTTTCCACTTTTCCTCCATTCCTGCGAATCATCTCCAAAGCATGTTTATTGCTGATAGTGTAAATCTGATCCAAACAGAGTAACGTATACTTGAAATTCTTGCCTTCCGCCCCTCTCAAACCTTTCATCCAATATTCAGGGATAGCATCATAGCCTATCATTGTGCCTAATATCCCTCCTGCAGAAGACGGATTACAATCTGAATCCTGACCTGCCCGCGTTGATATTTCCATTGTCTTAGTGAAATCACCATTGCCATACAATAATCCTAAAACGATGTAAGCGGCATTAATTTTAGCATCAATATCTAATGGATGAAATACTCCATCCGGACAACCGATCTCTTCCGCATGATGTTTCTGAATTTCGAACCAAGTACGTTTCCAATCATCAGGATACATTTTATACCACTCTATCACATCTGCAATACATTTATAGAAACCACTTTCCTCCGGAATCGTCTTTAAAGCCTCAGTAACAATAAACTGGATATCATCAGACACAAAAGCAAGACTATACATGGCACCGACATAAACACCACCATACCAGCCATCGCCATAACACATAAGATGCCCCACCTTATCACTGATTTGAGAAGCTGAATTAGGCATACCCGGATTCATCAGTCCGGCAAAATCTGCTTCAATCTGATAATCAATGTCATCGGCATGTGGGTTATTCAGCCAATGTCCAGGATTGTCCACTCCATGAGCTATATTATACCTCGCAGCCTGATTGGCATGCCATAAATTATAGTCTGCCGTAGCAAAAGCTACAGCAAAATCTTTCACCGAAGCATCCAGCCCTTTTTTCTCCAATACATCTACAAAAGTGAGGTCCATATAAATCAGGCCAGGAATCCATCAATCTTTGCACATAACCTTCCCCCCAAGGAATCGTCTGATAATCCTGAATAAAAGTTCCTTGATACCTAAATTCCGTATAACTACCGAAGCTAACCCCGATAGTCTGGCCGGCCCAACCTCCCTTTATCTTATTCTCTAATTGAACCTTACTCATCGTCACTGATGAAGGCAATTTTGAAGCTGCATTACCCATTACAGTCCCCAGCAGCACGCATATACATATTCCAAAGATTCTAAGTTCTTTCATAATTAATTTTTTAATTTATATTTCAATATACCACCCTATTTATACCCCTCATTTTGTTCCAATTTATTATTAGCTTGTATCTCTGACAAAGGAATAGGAAATAAGTTTAAATAAGTTTCTTTAGAAGGTTCGTGAAAAGTCCATTCTCCTTTTGTATAATTATTATCAAAACGTATCAATTGGCTACGCCTCAAACCTTCCAAAGCAAATTCCCGGCCCCATTCATCCAATAAAATTCCAAAACGTACAGGAACACCATTTACATTAGTTGTTTTCAACAAATCAGCTCCAGAGAGTTTGTTGTCACCGTCAAAAGCACGTTTCCGTACTTCATTGACTAACTGTGCCGCTTCTTCCGCATTGCCATTTGTACGTAAAATACACTCAGCTTTCATCAAGTAAACCTCTGCATAACGCATAGCCACCCAATCATTATCCAACGCACGCGAGGTTCCCATTTTAATTTCATACTTACCGCAACGGTAACCTTCAGCCTCTCCTCCATTTTCAAGATTGCTGACTTCCTTTGTATAAATCAAGGGTTTTCCTTCCCAACCAGGAACAAGTCCAGTGCAATATAAGATAGACCCGTCACTGCCATACTGCTGCCCCATTCTCCAGGTTTTCGGTAAACGCTTATCGCCTTCCTCATAAGTATCTATAAAAGTAGGAACAGCACACACCCCATTATCCAACCATGTCTGCAAATTAAAGGTTTTTACATTTGAAGGATGAAGAGTTTTCTGCAAAGCCATGTAAATGGTACTTCCAGTCTTCACCTCATCTGCCGGATAAGCAAATATAATCTCTTGGGAGCCTTCATTCTGGGCATAGAAAGGTGCACTATAATCATTCTCCAAGGCATATTTATTGGAGTTCATTATTTCTGTACAAAGTGCCATGCATTCCGTATACATATTCTTCCCTATCCATGACTCTGCATTCAAATAAAGACGTGCCAGTAACATCTTGGCATTCCATTTATTGAATCTGCCATAGTAAGTCTTTGTATCGTCACTCAGCTTATCAACATTATTTTTTATACTATTCTCTATAAATGCAAACACCTCTTCGCGGCTACTGGTTTCCGGCAAGAAACCTTCCGGAACATCAAACCGGTCTACAATAGGTACATTACCGAAAGCCTCACATAGTATGTAATACCAATAAGCACGGGCTACCTCCAACTCAGCTATTACACTTTCCTTACCAGTAACTTCGAAATCCAAATTGTCAAGCTGATAAATTACCCGATTACAATTACTGATTCCTCCGTAGGCCTGTCCCCAAAGATCTGAGAAATGGGGATCTTCCGGTTTCCATGTATGCTTATGCAGACGTATATAGATTCCTCCGTCAAACCAAGCTGCTCGCGGTGTTACGGCCACATCAGTCGTTTCTTCAAAGTCCCACCACTTACGCCATTCCAGAAGTCCTCTATAATCCGTATATACCGGTGTAATGGCAGCAATGATATCTTTTTCATTTTTATAGAAGTTGTTGTCTACCAACCTATCATAGATTTTCTCATCAAGATTTGTGCAAGAACCAGCCATTGCCCCCAACCCCATCAGGAACAATATATATAAACTATATTTTTTCATCATTCTTCATTTTAAAATTTAACAATAGCACCGACCGTATACGAACGGACTGTAGGATACAGCTCCTTACGCTCAACTCCAGGATCTAAACCCTTAATACTGACTTCAGGATCCAGTCCATCATAACCAGTGATAGTAAGCAGATTATGTCCCGTCACATATAACCGCACACTTCTCAAATATTTATTATTCAGATTAAGAGTATAACCCAATGTAACATTGTCTAACTTCACATAGTCTCCCTTCTCAACATAATAGCTATGGTACATATGAGAATCAAAAACATAAGACTGGCTCCCGAAAGGTTTTTTCAATACAGATTTCGGCAAATTACCTTCACTAATACGCTTCATCGTTTCCCAATGCATTCTATACTCATTCAATACTTCAAAGCCGAAAGCTCCTCTCAAAGATATTCCCAAATCAAACTTTTTATATAAAAGTGTTGTGTTCAAACCTGCATACATACTTGGCAAACCATTACCGATCACTTGTTTGTCTTCCTGTCCGGCTTCACTGGCCAATTTAGGATTACCATCAGCACCTTCCACCAACCATAATCCATCATCGGTAAGTCCTACTGCTTTCCAACCGTAAAAATTTCCTATCGGTTCACCCTCCTTTACAATATGCGTCGTCTGCTGAATACCTGAACTAGTCCACCCCGTATACCAATAATCTCTTTGATACTTGTCATTGGAAAGAGATAAAAGTTTGTTGACATTATAAGAGAAATTACCTCCCAGTCTCCAAGTAAAATCCTTTGTCCGGATAACCTCTCCATCCAATGCTACTTCAATTCCCCTATTTCTTATCTTGCCTACATTAGCCCACATCGTACTAATGAAGTTAGGTGGCACAGGAACTTGATATTCAGACAATAAATCTGAAGTTGTCCGCTGATAAAGATCAATTGTACCATTCAATCTTCTACTCAAAAGAGAAAAATCAATACCTAAGTTCCATTCCGATTTTGTTTCCCATTTCAAATCTGGATTAGGATTAGAGGCCGGTACTACTCCTTGTGTCCATTGCCCGTTCATCTGGCCTACACCAGAATAGTTCAATAAAACCAGCGACTGATAAGAATCTGACAATTCTGTTCCCGTCACACCAAATCCAACTCTCAACTTCAAGTCATCTACGAAACCGATATTTTTCATGAAGCTCTCTTCGCTAATTCTCCAACCGGCTGAAATAGCAGGAAACCAGCCCCATTTATGATTCACGCCAAATTTTGAAGACCCTTCACGTCTCAAACTTCCCATCAGCATGTACTTGTTATCATAGTTATAGGTAAGTCTACCAAAGAAAGAGATCAGCTTATTGCCATTTTTATAGCTACTGATTGTCGATTTACCATCTTTTGTAGACTGGGCTGTACCAATATTCCAAGGGCCAAATATATCAGTAGGGAAATCCATAGCATACATCTGGCTGCCTTGTCTTTCAAAATCTTGATAGCTATATCCCACCAATCCCGAGAACTCATGCTTTCCTATCGTCTTAAAATAATCTGCTGTCAGTTCCAGAGTCCGATCCATACTGCCGGCTGCCCATTTGGTTACTTCAGCGTTTTTATTTTCAATAGTGGTAGTAAAATAGTTGAAAGTATTCCATTTGTCCCTCATGGAGTCATATCGCTGCATGGCCGCCATCGCACTCAGATTCAACCCTTCAATGGGTGAAAAAGTAATTTTCCCACTCGCTAGAAGTTGATTCCATTTTTCCTGGTCTGTTTCCTCATTCAGAAGAGCTACCGGATTATAGGGCTTATAAGAAGTTCCATATTCTTTATAGGAGCCGTCTTCATTATAAACCGGACGCGTCGGATTCATCAAGCAAGCCTGCAAATAAGCATTATACCAAGTAACGTCCTGCTTTATGGTCGAATTGTTGACATTCAACTGTATTTTCAATTTGTCATCCATCATCGAATGATTCAATCCAATCTTGAATGTCAAAGCTTCCTTGCCTGTATTCAACAAGATACCATCCTGCTTTCTATAGGTTATCGAAGCAATATAGTTTGTCTTTTCAGTTCCTCCACGCAAAGACAAATTATGAGTATGATTTACGGGATTACGGGTAATTGCATCAATCCAATTGACATCAGCACCTTCATCACTGATATTATCCTTAAACAAAGGGTCCTGTGCTAGTCTTCTGTAATCAGATGCTGTCAGTACATCCGTCTGCTTTTGTATAGACTCGAATGCTACATATCCATGGTATTCCAAAGACGCTTTGCCTTGCTTTGCTTTTTTTGTAGTAATGATTATCACACCATTTGTTCCTCTAGTTCCATAAATAGCCGCAGCCGATCCATCCTTCAGTACATCAATGGTTTCCACATCCTCGGGAGCAATGGAATTCAGACTTCCTCCGGGAATGCCGTCAATAACAATCAAAGGGGCTGATGACGCAGAAATCGTGGATACACCACGAATATTGATTTCCACTCCTGCTGTCGGGTCTCCCGATGGGCTTGCCATTTGCAAACCAGCAACCTTGCCTTGCAACAACTGGGTAGCATCTTTTACAACTCCTTGAATAAAGTCTTCAGACTTCACATTCGTAATGGCACTTGTAATTTCCCCCTTCTTCATAGAGCCATACCCAATAACTACCACATCATTTAGAAGATTAGAACTTTCGGTCAACTGGACGTTAATGCTTGTTTTCTCGCCCACAATCATTTCTACGGTATTATAACCGATGTATGAGATGACCAACACATCTTTTGGAGAAGAAACCGTTATGGAGAACTTACCTTCAACATCAGAAATCACACCAGTAGTCTGGCCTTTAACAAGAATATTAGCACCAATAACAGGTACACCCTCAACATCTGTCACCAATCCGTTTAAGGTTCTTTTTCCTCCGGAAGCATACATACATACTGATATTCCCATCAAACACAGTAGAAAGAAATACCGCCACCATTTTACACTTTTCTGTTTCATATTATTTTAATAAAGTTAATAAAGCCAATTTATATTCAAATCATCGGAGAGATCAGTTACCTCCCGAAAATATAATAAGTGAAAGCCCTAAAATAAAGAAGACAAACATTATTGCCAGAAGTCTATTCGTTCCGCGCGGACTTCCTGCAAACTCTTTCCAAATAAACACTCCCCATAAAGCAGCAATCATAGGAGCTCCCTGCCCTAGTGCATATGAAATAGCAGTACCTGCCTTTTCAGCAGCAATATAGCTCAAAGCCGTTCCCAGCCCCCAGATGCATCCACCTAAGATACCAACCAAATGTGTTTCTATTTTTCCCGCAAAATATTCCTTATAAGTAACAGATACTCCCACAAAAGGGTGTTTCATCACCAAAGTATTGAATATAAAATTACTGAAAAAGATTCCGACAGCAAAGATGAAAAATGCTGTATAAGGAGTAGCCATCCCAGGTGTGGGAGAAATAAAATTATTCAAATCCATGGCAGAAGCAACAAAACGGTAAAAGAAGGACATCAATACACCGGCAATCGTTGCTAAAACAATCCCTTTCCTGCTCCCAATAGTACCACTATTCTGCTTCTTACCTGCAGCCATTCCATTACAGACAATGGCAACCACCACAAGAAGAACCCCCACAAATAACCATAGCGGATTACCTTTCGGAGCACTAAAGTAATTGATAAAAACTCCCAGGACCAATGCCAGCCCAACACCCAACGGAAAAGCTACCGCCATTCCCGCCATGGAAACTGAAGCGGATAAAAGAATATTAGAAGCATTGAAAATCACACCTCCTACAAATGCACTGACCATATTTTCCGTACTGACTTGACGAATGTCCTCAAGAAAACTTCTTCCTTGACTTCCGAAACTCCCTAAGCTGAATACCAAAAGAAGTGCAAACAGCAGAATGCCTATGGTATAATCCCAATAATAGAGCTCATAACGCCAACTCTTTCCCGCCAATTTCTGGGTATTTCCCCAAGAGCCCCAGCAAATCATTGTGACAAAGCAGAAAAGAACGGCTAACGTATAACTGCTGACAATAAACATAGTACAAAATATTAAAGATTAAACGATAAAGATATTTCCCTCTCAAGTCTGAAACGTCCGACTTCTTCAAGTGTAGGAATAGATGGCTGAGCACCCATCCGGGTAACTGCGATTGCAGCTGCAACATTAGCAAATTCCAATGCTTCCCTATCCAAACCTCTCTGCGAACAAGCCACGGCTAAGGCACCACAAAAGGTATCACCTGCAGCAGTTGTGTCAACAGCATTTACTTTATAACCAGAAATACGGACAGTTTCTTTTTTATTCTTCATATATACCCCACAGCTACCCAACGTAATAATAACATTACGTGCTCCTGATTCCATTAATGCAGTAGCTATCTCATCAAGATTATCTCCCGTATAACTCATATCGGAAATAAAGGAAGCTTCCACTTCATTCACTACCAACAAATCAACGGAATTCATCAATTCCCTATCAATTGGGCAAGCAGGAGCAGGATTAAGTAAAACTTTCTTCCCTCTCTCATTAGCCAATAAAGCCACTTTCTTCACCGTTTCATAAGGAATCTCAGCCTGCATCACAATCATATCCGCCTCATCAATGACTTTTTCGAAACGTATCACCGCATCTGGCAGTAAAGAATAATTAGCTCCAGGAGCTACTGCAATACAATTTTCGCCACTATCAGCCACAAAGATGAGGGCAGTACCCGTAGGATGGCATTCATCATCCACGATGTAATCCGTAATGATACCTTCTTTCTCGAACTGTTTTTTCAGAATATCCGCATACATATCATTTCCCAAAGAAGTGATAAACGTGACAGAAGCTCCGAGCCGTGCTGCCGCAACAGCTTGATTTGCCCCCTTTCCTCCCAGTAACTGCATGAAACAAGCGTCTCCGACTGTTTCGCCCGGTGCAGGAAGATGGCTGACTTGTGCAACCATATCTATGTTTGAACTTCCAATAACTACAATTTTCATTTTTATCAGATTTATAAATATAACTCAGGTTGGTTTATCTCATAAAGCTATCTCCCGTTTATAAGGAATGGCACTCTGTGCACCCATACGTGTCACTGCAAGAGCTGCCGCAGCATTGGCAAATTCCACCGATTCTGTCAGCGTATGGTTCTCGGACAAATAGACACTAAACGCTCCGCAAAACACATCTCCAGCACCAGTAGTATCAATTGTTTCTACTTCCTTTGCAGGAATCATAGTATATTCTTCCTTTTCCTTTACATAAGCGCCATCTTTTCCTAATGTAATGACGACATTCTCTATTCCTTTCTCACCTATAGCTTTCGCTGCACGCCAAGCACTTTCCTCATCTATCACCTTGATGCCCGACAGCATTTCAGCCTCAATCCGATTTGGAAGTATGGTATGCACACAACTCAAAAATGAATTACTCAGAACAGAAGCCGGGGCAGGATTCAAAATCACCTTCTTTCCATAACTTTTGGCAATAGTAGCAGCATATTCTACAGTTTCAATGGGTACTTCCAATTGCATCAGTATAATATCAGCCTCCTCCAATTTTCTTTTTGCTTTATCTATATCTTCGGTCGATAAGGAACGACTCGCTCCTGGTGCAACAATGATGCTATTTTCTCCGTAAGAATCTACAGAAATTAGAGCAACTCCCGAAGGACTCTTTTGGTCCGTAAAGATGAACTCTGTATTTATTTTTTCAGAACGGTATATCTCCAAAGCTTGCAACCCGAACAAATCATAGCCAATCTTTGAAATTAATGTAACCTCAGCACCTAATCGGGCGGCTGCAATGGCTTGATTGGCTCCTTTTCCACCAGGATTCATATAAAAGGTTCCTCCCAATACAGTCTCTCCTGGAACTGGTAAACGTCCAGCCTTTACCACCATATCCGTATTACAACTTCCGATGACTACAATCTTTGGTTTATAAATAAAAGATTCTCTCTCCATAATATTAAAAATTAAGATTATGCAAATGAAATAAATAATAAGAGGGAAAACTTTACACTATTAATTCATTTATATAATTACAAACTATATATATCTTTCTATAAATAGATATAAAACAGATTTTATGGGTATTCTTATCCCATATTTATATAATTACAAGAGAGAAAAAGAGAACTATAAGTGAAGGTATTTTATGGCAGCACTCTGCCACTTATTCTATTTTTGAAGCAGTTCTTTCATATGCATATGCCGTTTCAGTACATCAGACAAGTTTTCCTTCAATATCTTGGCTTCTATCCACGCAGTAAGGTCACAAAGATGCAATAACTGATTCTCATATTTATCATCATACAAAGCCTGCACTTCAGGAAGAAGTTTCTCCCAAAAAGCTTCGCGATCTTTTCTCAAAACTGGAAGATGCTGCTGGTTCAGAAACCACAGAATGATATGCTCCGTTTTGAAAGTATGCTCTTTGGGAGAAGAAAGGCTACGATTGATAGAACGTGATTCATGATATACAAACTCATATTCATGCATTTCATAATAAACTATAAGGCGCACTAGCCGGATAGTCCTCATCAGAGGTTGATACTTTATATTATGATCAATAATGGCATTGCTTATGTATTTCTTTGCTGCTTTGTAATTCTGATTACCTATATGTACAAGTGCAGTATAGAGTAGCAATTCACTTTTACGCACCGGGCTCAACCACGCTTCCTTATCATAAAGTGACTTCTGATAATATGCCATCAGTTTTGTACAATCCAGAAAATCTCCATTATCTAAATAAGGAAACAGTTCATACTGAAAGAGAAGGCAAATGGCGTTCACCTGAAATTCAAATGAAGAAGCATCCGAGATAAGCTTTTTCAACTTGTCCAGGAAGTAAGGTATTTCGTCATATTGTCCACAGACCCTCAAACTGCCAAGTACCCCCTCAAGTACTGATAAATAGTAGATAGGAGGATTCGACCAGAACTGCCGGTTCTGCTCGAACAGCCGGCTAAGCTCTTTATAAGAATTCAAGGCAGCTTTATATTCTCCAGCTCCCATCAAATAGTTGGCTTGAAAAAGTCTGTGATTCCGCATTAACTCAAAATTTCCTTCTATTCCGGAAGAAGCAGCTATGGAAAGTTCATTAACCATAAGGTCATTCATATCTTGCTTCTGTTTTGAAGTTCGGATAGAACCGATATGGCTAAGGCGGTACTTCAACAAGTTATGCAAAGAAGACTGTTCTACAATTTTGCGGGTTTTCTTTAAAGCTTCATTTTGCATAAAGTGTTTATGATAGAGTTCAGATTCAGCCAAATTCGGGAAATTAAGTCTCAGCAAATATTCCAACTCCAGCTTTAAGGCAATGGTCAGCACTTCATTGTTTTCATAATATGTTGCTTGTTCTATCGTGTCTGAAAGTATCTCAAAACATTCTTCAAATAAAGAACGTTCGTAAAGCATACGGGCTTTACACAAATTGTTCAGTAGGTCATAATAGATATCTTTCTTCTTTCGCAAAGTGAGCAAACTATCCGTCAGTCTTTCATACAAATATTGAATAGAGACTTCAAACGAACCACCAGGCCTGCGCTTATGAAATTCCCCCTTTACATTTTTACTATCCAGTTGCTTGCTTTTGGTAATTATATCATATATCACCAAATATTCTTTTTCCTC
>ERZ1504242.523-NODE-523-length-11885-cov-3.349112_pt1 | contig 11885 bp, 9 predicted proteins | sample MGYA00572397_ERZ1504242 | MGnify/ENA primary metagenome ERZ1504242 (study PRJEB39906, sample SAMEA3182102) | gut metagenome | biome: human; feature: gut; material: Stool; isolation source: human stools | place: Canada | collected 2013-02-18 ... | reverse complement strand
TAGGAGAAAAGGGTGAATATCTGGAGCAGAAGCGTATTGACCGTCAGCAGGATCGGGTCCTCCATACGGGCCGATGCCGCCGTGAAGAAGGTATATACGGCTACGATACAGAGCGTACGGACGATGATGTCGCGGTTGATGAGGAAAAATTTCCGCACCGGTTCCCAGTCCACCACTTCACGCCACGTAAACCGTGTGAGAATTTTGCGGTATCGCAGGATAAGCAGCAGGACAGCCAGCAGAACTCCCGTATTTTGGGCCCCGCCCGAGCCGTAGGCGATGCCCGTGATGCCCATGCCGTGTCCGAATACGAGCCACAGGCTCGTGGAAACGTGTACGATATTCACCGTGACGGCGATACACATCGGGATCACGGCATTCTGCATGCCTGTGTACCAGCCGTTGAATCCGAAAAGCATGATACCGGCGGGTACCGCCCAGATGCGGGCGTAGAAATAGTCGTGTACGATTTCGTTGCCGTTCATGGCCCACAGTGCCAGTCGGCCCAGAGGGTTTTGGAAGCAAATAACCAGCAGGCCGAGAATCGCTGCGACCAGAATGCCCCGGACAAGCATGTTGGTGCATTCGTGGAAGTTTCCTGCACCGAAAGCCTGCGCCGTGAGTCCGCTGGTACCCATGCGTACGAAGCTGCAGTTCCAGTAGATGAAGTTGAAGATGGATACGCCGATGGCGAGTGCCCCGATCGTCGCTGCGGAGTTATCCAGGTGTCCCGCGACGGCGGAACTCACGATGCCCATAAGGGGGACCGTGATGTTGGAGATGATGTTCGGAACGGCTAATCGGAGGATTTCTCGGTTCATGTCCTGGTTTTTGATGTGCAAATATACGGCTTTTGCGGATAAGGGGAAATATTTTGGCACGGTATTTCGATCTGATTCCCGCAGGGATAATCCTCTTTTTCCGGAAAATAGCGGTTGTCGGTGCCGTTATCCCGAAAATTCGATTACCTTTGCTGCCTGCACCGGTGTTTTCGGCCGGTGCGAATGCCGGGGTTTTCCCTGTTATGCAGGGGAAATCGAGTGAAATCGCCGATTTGGGACCTGGCGTCGTAAAACGCCGTAGCGTGAGTTTTGCGGGTTCCATCGACGATTGCGATTTCCGGGAATACGACTTATTAAATTCGCAAAACTCACAGAATCGATTATGAAAGATTTCAAAAACGACTCGGATACGACGTTGGCCCGCTTCGGGCGCGATAAGCGGGCGCGTATTTCCTCTGCGGAGCGTATCGAGCGTCGCCCGCGTTTGCAGCGTGATGCCGCCGATTCGGAGCACTCTTCGGACAGCCGTCCGCGCGCATCCTACAACCCTAATTTTACGAGCGACAACCGTCCTGTGCGGGAAGACCGTGCGCACCGTGACGATTCCCGTCGTTCCGGGAACCGGTCGTTCGGTTCGGACGACCGACGCAGGGACGATGCCGCGGATCGGGAGTTCAAGCCTCGTTTTTCGGAGCGGAAAGACGGGTACGCTTCCCGCCGGTACGAGGATAACAAACCGGGCGGTTTCAAGAAGTTCGGCAAACCTTACGGTGAGCAGAAGGAGGGGCGCGACCGGTCATTCGGCGATCGGAAATCCGGCGGTTATAGCCGTTCGGACAAACCTTACGGCGAACGTCGGTACGACGACCGCAAACAGGACGGTTACAAGACATTCGATAAGCCTTACGGTGAACGCCGTTCCGACGATCGGAAATCCGGTGGGTTCCGGGGCGGCGACCGCTCGTTCGGCCGCCGGGACGATAAGCCCCGAAGTTATCCCAGATACAATCCCAATAACCAGACGGGAGAGATACGCCTGAACCGTTTCATCGCCCAGTCGGGGATCTGTTCGCGCCGCGAAGCGGACGATTTCATCCAGGCGGGGCTGGTGACCGTCAACGGGGTGGTCGTGACGACGCTGGGAACGAAAGTCCAGCCTACGGACGAGGTGAAATTCAACGACAGCCGTGTCGAGGGCGAGAAGAAGGTCTATCTGGTGCTCAACAAGCCCAAGGGTTACGTGACTTCGCTCGACGATCCCCACGCCGACAAGACGGTCATGGAGTTGGTGAAGGACGCCTGTACGGAGCGTATCTATCCTGTGGGACGCCTCGATAAGAATAGTGTCGGGCTGTTACTTTTCACCAACGACGGCGATCTGACCCGCCAACTCACGCACCCTTCGTTCCAGAAGAAGAAGATTTACCAGGTGTCGTTGGACAAGCCCCTCACCAAAGCGGATATGGAGCAGATCGCTCAAGGCATTACGCTGGAGGACGGCGAGATCTATGCCGATGAGATCGCCTATGTCAAGGAGGACAAGACGGAGGTGGGGATCGAGATCCATTCGGGCCGCAACCGCATCGTGCGCCGTATTTTCGAGCATCTGGGTTATGCGGTCAAGAAACTTGACCGTGTTTACTACGCCGGGCTTTCGAAGAAAAATCTCAAGCGGGGACAGTGGCGCTTCCTGACCCGCGAGGAGGTGCAGCGCCTCAAGTCGGGGCAGTATGAATAGGAGTGACGCCCAAGCGATGTATAAAGAAAGCCGAAATCCAAAGATTTCGGCTTTCTTGTCGGATGTTCCATCGAGGATTTCCGTTCTGATCCGTCGGATCAGTGGGTCGCCCGGTACCAGGAGGTCTGTGCCCATTCCGGGGCGAATCGTTCGCACGGGGCGCTGGTCGTTACGCCGGAATATTTTCCGTCTTCGATCGTATGCATCCCGTTCGGAGCGTCGCCCAATCCATATACCGAGTAGAACGAAGGCGTATGCAGCCGGCTTTCCGTCGGGAAGGCCTTTCCCATTTGTGCTCTGAACTTATCGAGCAGCGGATCCTTTTCGTCGCAGATCGCCTCGATGTATCCCTGCAAGTCGTAGAATACATGCTCGTCGAGCCCTTCGTAGGTTTGCAGCGATGCCCGGTCGTACGTTTTCCCCGGATACTTCGTTTCGATCTCCTTGACGATAGCCGCCAGCGGCTCCAGTTCGCCGGTGACCGTCAGGGCGATGCAGCCTGATTTCGTGGTCGCGCGGTTCATGTAATAGTCATAGTATTCGCTGCAGACACCCGGCAGGTCGTAACTTGTGCCTGCATCGGCGAGCAGGTGCGGCAGAATATCGGTGTAGTTGAAACCGGCGGCCATCACTTCACACGGTGAAGCGATGATGCGATCGGCACAACCGCGAAGATCGTACAATGCCTCGATCGAAGACATGAAGCAGGCGTCGAAGAGAAGGTAGTCGAAATGCAGCCCCGTGTTGCCGAAGGCCGCTGCCAGTTGCGGAATTTCAGCCCGCTTGCCGGAATCGCCCATCCAGCGGGTCGGCAGGGCATTCGGCATCGGGCTCCAGAAATCCTGGAATGCGGAGAACCGGATGGCATTGACCGACGTACCGTCCGGGACCCAACCCAGCCCGTGTCCGCCGAGGATCAGACCGTATCGACGTGCCGGAGCCTGTTCGGCCATGTAGGAGATAACTTCGGTGATCGTACCTCTGTCCATCGAGTTGAAGTCGGCGTCCGCCCAGCGGCGCAGGGTATCGACCTTGCAGTGTTCGTACGAGAACTGTGCTCCGGGTACGTAATCGTCGTTGCGGGGCGTATAGTAGAGTTCCAATACCATCGAAAGGCCTCTTTGAGGCTGGATGAAAACCAGTACGCGACTGTTGTGGAGTATGTTCCGGTCGATGGCGTTCATCGCGTCATCGACATTTTTCCTGAAGTAAGACCCCAGGTTGGTTCCTGTCAGATAGAACATAATGGTCTGGTCCGCCGTTTCGGGGACCGGCGGGCGGGGAGTGACCCCTTCGTCCTTGTTGCAGCCCGTGAAAAGGGTCGCTGCGAGTGCAAGGACAAGCACTATATGATGTAATTTTTTCATTTGGATCTCGTTCGGGGTGTTTCGTGCCCGTTTTGTGAAGGTTAGAAATACTCCCCCCCCCGCGTAGAGAGGAGGGTGCCTTTGCAGGATGATTCGGAGAAAAGAGTTGTTTTCATCTTATACTTTTATAATAAATTAGGCCGTTGAATTATGCCGGGGCTTCAAGAGCGGTTTTCGTTATTTGTATTCTCTCGGACGCAGGTTGTTGAATTGCCAGGTTCGGGGCCGTTTGAATACGTAGTCGTCGGGTTTGTTCCGGTAGATGCGGCTGTAATCGAAGTAATATCCCTTGATCCGCCCCTCTTCGGTCCGTACCGGCTCGAGCAGGGGGACGTATTCCACCGAGCGGCTGACGACGCGTGCTTTGCCGTAGTGACGGTCGTGTGCGGCCAGCAGATCGAGAGCATGTCCGAACATCAGGATATGCCAGGCGCTCCCTTCCTTGAGGCCGTTGCCGGAATCCTCGATCGTCGCCAGGATGGAGTTCATCCGGTTGTAGTTGATCTGTTCGTTCTTCGAGTCGCCGAGCGCTCCGTAAGCGAATGCCAGCAGGTTCAGCAGTTTGGGGCTGAACGGATCCTGCACCAAGGCATCGTTCACCGCTGCGATCAGTTTCTCGAGGCTTTCGTGCGTCGGATTCTCGAAATCGACCGTTTGGGCGATCAGTATGGCTTTGTCCATGTCCGAATTGGCATTCAAAGGCTTGTAGGCGTCCTGATAGGCATATCCGTAGTAGAGGTAGTGGTAGTCCTCCTCGGTCATCGAGTCGTCGCCCGACTGATACCGCAGCATCAGGTTCGGGTAGTAGTAGGGGGATTCGGAATCCAGCGTCTGCCGGATAATATCCTCTTCGACAGGTATTTTGGCCGTTGCCATCAGAGGCAGAAACAGCAGCAGGACAAGCAATTTTCTCATAGCCTTTTGTGTGCGGCGGTTCAGTGTGCGAATACGGTGCGGAACCCGTTTCGTGCCGCATTGTTATATAAACGTGCGATCAATTCAAATCGTATTTGGCGATCAGCTCTTTGAAGCGGGCCTCGAGCTGCGGGGTTCCGGGAACGAGGGGCAGCCGCAGCGTGTTGCCGATGAGTCCCAATACCGACATGGCGCATTTCACGCCCGTCGGGTTGCCTTCGGCGAAGAGGGCGGTCACGGCCTCCTCCAGACATTCGTAAGCCTTGCGTGCTCCTTCGAAGTCGCCCTTCTTTGCCAGGTCGATGCAGGTCATCATCTTGCGCGGGAAGGCATTGACCGCTACCGAGATCACGCCGTCGGCGCCCCGGCTCATCAGGTCGAGCGTCAGGGCGTCGTCGCCCGAGAGCACCAGGAAATCCCTGCTCCGCCAGTCGAGTATCTCCTGAATCTGGTCGATCTTGCCCGAAGCCTCCTTGATGCCGATGACATTCGGGAAGTCGCCCGCAATGCGGATCGTGGTCGCTGCGGTCATATTGACCCCCGTACGGCCGGGAACGTTGTAGAGAATGATCGGCAGGGGCGAATGTTCCGATACGGTTTTGAAGTGCTGGTACAACCCCTCCTGCGACGGTTTGTTGTAGTAGGGTGTGACGCTCAGGATCGCATCCGCGCCCCGCAGGTCGAATTCGCGCAACTGGTCGAGCACTTCCGAGGTCGAGTTGCCGCCTACGCCGATCACCAGCGGCACGCGGCCTGCGATGTGGTTTTTGATGAACATGGCGACCACGGCCCGTTCGTGCAGGTAGAGGGTCGGGGTTTCTGCCGTCGTGCCGAGTGCGACGATGAAATCCACACCGCCGTCGATGATGTAGTCGATCGTGCGGGCCAAAGCCGGATAATCCACCCGTCCGTCGGGTGTGAAAGGGGTGGGGATGGCTGCGCCGGCGCCGCTGAGTTTGTGTCGTGTCATATCGTTGATAATGTTATATTTGATAATTATATCCTTGAACGCTTCCGAGGCTTCGTCCTGTTTTTCGAATCCGTTCGCGGCCGTTCGTGGCCGCTGTCTGCGTATTTGCATCCCGTTTCCTTTGAATTTCCTTTTCGGAAGGAGTCGGAAACTGCCCGGCCGGAGCCTGGCGAGCGTAGGAGCGAGAAAGGAGTTCGTTCGTATTATTCTGATTTTTTACATCATTATTTTCGGTGTCAGGGCATGCGCCCGAAATAATATTGTGCGTTTTCTCGGCCCGGGGAGTGCCGTTTCCCGCCTAAAACAGCGACCCCTGTTCCGTGTTGCCGCCGTCGGTTTTGTCGGTCGTTTCCTGAGCCGACGGGGGTGCCGCAGACGTGTTCCCGTCCGAAGCGTTCTCTGTCACGGGCAGCGTTCCGCCGGAAGCGATCATCGCCAGCAGTTCCTCTTCGGAGATGAGACGTACGCCCAGTTTGGTCGCCTTTTGGAGTTTCGCCGGTCCGATCTTTTCTCCTGCGACCAAAAAATCGACGTTGGCCGATACCGCCGCGAGGTTTTTACCGCCGTGCGCTTCGATCAGTTCCTTCAGTTCGTCGCGGCTGTGACCGGAGAATCTGCCCGTGATGACGAAATTTTTGCCCGCCAGACTTTCCGATTCGAGGGCTTTGTGCGCGGCTTCGGTTTGCAGCCCCGCTTTGCGCAGCCGCTCGATGATCCGCAGGTTCTCCGCGTCGGCGAAGTAGTCGATGATGGCATCGGCGATCTTGCCGCCCACCTCGTCGGCTTCGATCAACTCTTCGCGCGTGGCGTGCATCACGGCATCCAACGTGCGGAAGTGTGCCGCCAGGTATTTGGCCGTGGTTTCCCCGACGAATCGGATGCCCAGGGCGAACAATACCCGCTGAAAAGGAACCTCGACCGAGCCCCGGATGCTCCGGATGATGTTCTCGGCTGATTTTTCGCCCAGCCGGGGCAGACAGGCGAGCTGTTCGGCCCGCAGGTCGTACAGGTCGGCGATGTCGTGCAGCAGTCCGTTTTCGAAGAGCAGTTCGACGGTCTCTTCGCCCAATCCCTCGATGTCCATCGCCTTGCGGCGGATGAAGTGGATGATGCGGCCCAGTATCTGAGGCCGGCAGTGGCTCTGATTGGGACAGTAGTGCTTGCTTTCGCCCTCGTATTTCACCAGCGGAGTGCCGCATTCCGGACAGCGGGTGATGTACTGGAAGGGACGGCTGTCCGCCGGACGGGCCGCAAGATCGACGCCCGTGATCTTGGGGATGATCTCGCCGCCTTTTTCGACATATACCATATCGCCTACGCGAATGTCCAGCAGGGCGATCTGTTCGGCGTTGTGCAGCGTGGCCCGCTTGACGGTCGTTCCGGCCAACTGCACCGGATCGAGGTTGGCGACGGGGGTGATGGCTCCGGTGCGTCCCACTTGGAAATCGACGCTTTCGAGCCGCGTGAGCGCTTGTTCGGCCTTGAACTTGAAAGCCACGGCCCATCGGGGCGCCTTGGCCGTGAAGCCCAGCTCGCGCCGCAGGGTGTAACTATTGACCTTGATGACCACGCCGTCCGTAGCGAACGGCAGTTTCCTGCGCTCTTCGTCCCAGAAGGCGATGTAGTCGTCGATCTCCGCCTGGCTGCGGCAGATCCGCATCTTGTCCGATACGTTGAATCCCCATTCGCTGGCTTTCCGCATACACTCCCAATGGGTCGTGCAGGGCAGGTCGTCGCCAGCCAGTTGGTAGAGCGTGCAGTCCAGCCCCCGCTGGGCGACTACGGCCGAGGATTGCTGCTTGAGCGTGCCCGCTGCGGCATTGCGCGGATTGGCCAGTAGCGGTTCGCCGTTCTCCTCGCGTTCGCGGTTGAGGCGGTCGAACGAGGCATAGGGCATCAGCACTTCGCCCCGTATTTCGAAAAAATCGGGGTAGTCGCCCCCTTGCAGATGCAGCGGAATGGTGCGGATCGTGCGGATATTGGCCGTCACATCGTCGCCTCGCGTGCCGTCGCCCCGCGTCACGGCACGGAGCAGGGCTCCGTGTTCGTAGGTGAGCGAGATGGCCGTGCCGTCGAATTTGAGCTCGCAGACGAACTCCGTCTGTCCGAGCTCTTTCTCGATGCGTCCGATGAATTCGTGCAGCTCGTCGAGCGAATAGGTGTTACCCAGCGAAAGCATCGGAAAGCGATGTTCGACGCTTTGGAATTCGGTTGTGAGATCGCTGCCGACGCGGGCCGTCGGGGAGTTCGGGTCGGCGTATTCCGGATGTGCCGCCTCCAGTTCCTGAAGCTCACGCATCATAATGTCGAATTCACGGTCGGATATTTCCGGACTGTTTTCGACGTAGTATTTATGGTTGTGGTAGTCGAGTGTGCGACGTAATTTTTCTATTTTTTCACGTATCATACCTCTGTTATTCCGTACGTAAAAGTACATAATTTGTGCGGAAAGACCGCAAAAAATAAAAAAAATGCAAAAAAAAATTCGACCTTGATTCCGATCGCCAAATTTTGTTTATACTTGCACAAAATTTTCAGACGTTTCCGGTTCGCGGAGACGGCGAAGCCCGAAAAAGGGCGTCGCCGGACGAAGGAAAACGACGGATGAAACTCCACACGATCGACCGGCGACGGCAGGTACGGAATCCTGCCGGGCTTGGATATGACAAAGAAAATTCCGCATTTTCGACAAGTGGGAACGGAGCGGAGCGGAGGAACCCGCTCTGCCGAACGAAACGACTATTGAAAACGAACATCGAAATATGGCAAACTCTACAACACCGAAAAAACGCCTTGTCGCCAGCTTCCGTAATCTGCCTTCGGAACTTCAGGAGGCAATAAAGCAAAAATATCCCCTCGGATTCTCCGAGGCGATGATGCGCATCGACAAACCTAACGGAGAGTTTTTTTACGCTGTGCCTTTCGAAACGGACGAGATCAATTATCTGGTGAAGATTGACGTGAAGATCGACGACCGTGCGGACGATGACGAAGATAAGGACTATTACGACGACGATATCAAAGGCGCCGACGATTTGCAGGACGAAGACAATTCGGGCGACGACGAGGGCCGGGACGACATGTAGTTTTCGGAACGGAATTTGTTTTCCCCTTTATCATAATATTACTGGGTATTCGGACATTTTTCGGCAGGCGGCCCCGGACCGAACTTATTCGAGGTTCGGCGTAGTCGGAGAATGAATGGCATTCGGTTCAGACGGAAGCGGTTTGCACGTCGCCGGATGCGGAAGACGGCGGAAAGATCGATCTTTCCGCTCCTCCGGCCGAGCCGAATGTTTCCGGACGACCTGATATGGAAAACGATCGCTGAAAATGAATCCTTTCATCCGAAAAATAGGTTTTGGAGTTCTGCTGGCGACTCTCTTCCTGCCGCTGCACTCCTGCGGGCTGGGAGAGGATTCGCGCGATGAAGATAACCGGTACGTTTATCTTCGGTTTGCGGATCCGGCTTTCGAAGCATACTGTTTGGAGCATTGGGATCTGAACGGCGACGGACGTATTTCCCGCTACGAGGCCCAGCGGGTCTGGGATATGGACTGTTCGTCGCTCGGGATCAAGACGCTGGCGGGTATCGAGGAGTTCACGGCCTTGCGTAAGCTCGATTGCAGCGGTAACGAGATCGTTGCGCTCGATGTGCGCAAATGTATTTTCCTGGAGCAGTTGAATTGTAGTGGAAATGCACTTATCAATCTTGATGTCAAAGGATTGCGCTTTCTAAACCGGCTCGATTGCAGCGACAACGACTTAACTTATCTCAATTTGGCGACTAACGCGGCTTTGGAGAACCTCCGGTGCGGTGGCAACCGCTTCGCATCGCTCGACATCAGCCGTTGTGCTACGGACATGATCCGTGTCGATACGGTACCCAACGAGAGCCTTTCGGTGCTCTATAAACGGGCGGAGCAGCGTATCCTGAACCTGAATGTGGACGGCGGTACGAAAGTGGAGGTTTTGTAGCTCGGAATATTCTGACGGTTAAACTATAAGCAAGTGTCTTCGGAGGGGACACTTGTTTTTTTGTGCCGGAAATTTGAGATTTCGACAACCCCGAACGGGTTTTTAACGAAAAATTAGTACCTTTGAAGGCAAAATCGTTTTTTTGCGATTAAATTTTTCAAAAAGATCATGAATAAAGTTGACGTCATACTCGGCCTGCAGTGGGGCGACGAGGGCAAAGGCAAGGTTGTCGATGTGCTGACTCCCCGTTATCAGGCGGTTGCGCGTTTTCAAGGCGGTCCCAATGCGGGTCATACGTTGGAATTCAACGGCGAAAAATACGTCCTGCGCTCGATTCCTTCGGGTATTTTCCAGGGCGGTAAAACCAACATCATCGGCAACGGGGTGGTCCTCGACCCGATTCTTTTCCGCGAGGAGGCTACGGCGCTGGCCAAGAGCGGCCACGATCTGAAGGGGCGCCTGCAAATTTCCAAGAAGGCACACCTGATCCTGCCGACTCACCGGATGCTCGACGCCGCGCAGGAGGCGGCCAAAGGCAGCGCCCGTATCGGTACGACCGGAAAGGGTATCGGCCCGACCTATACGGACAAGGTAAGTCGTACGGGCATGCGTGTCGGCGACGTGCTGGGTCCTGAATTCCGGGCCGTTTACGACCGGGTGAAAGCTCGTCACGAGGCGACGCCCCGCAGTCTGGGATATGTTTACGATATCGCGGAACTCGAGCGCCAGTGGTTCGATGCGGTCGAGTATCTCAAGGAGTTCCGGTTGATCGACAGCGAATACGAAATCAACCGTCTGCTCGCCGAAGGGCAGCCCGTCCTGGCCGAAGGGGCCCAGGGTACGCTGCTGGACATCGATTTCGGCTCTTATCCTTTCGTCACCTCCTCCAATACGGTTTGTGCCGGTGCCTGCACGGGCCTCGGCATCGCCCCGTCGCGTATCGGCGAGGTGTTCGGTATCTTCAAGGCTTATTGTACCCGCGTGGGGGCCGGGCCGTTCCCGACCGAGCTGTTCGATGAAACGGGCGCCCGTCTGCGGGATCTAGGGCATGAATACGGAGCCGTTACGGGGCGCGAACGCCGTTGCGGCTGGCTGGATATGGTGGCGCTCAAGTACGCCATTATGATCGACGGGGTGACGCAGTTGATTATGATGAAGAGCGACGTGATGAACGATTTCGACACGATCCGCGTGGCTACGGCCTACGAGATCGGCGGCGAGCGTACGGACCGTTTCCCTTATGCGGTAGATGCTCCGATCGTGCCTGTTTATAAAGAGTTCAAGGGGTGGAAATGCGATCTTCGCAAATTCCGCCGCTACGAGGATTTCCCGGCCGAATTCAAGGCTTATGTGGAGTTCATCGAGCGGGAAACGGGCGTGCCCGTGCGGATTATTTCGGTAGGCCCCGACCGCGATGAAACGATCGTGCGGTAAATACAGATACGAGTAAAATTTATTCATTTAAAATAGTACAAATGAAAAAACAGTTGAAAATTGTTGTCCTGGCAAAGCAGGTTCCCGATACCCGCAACGTGGGTAAGGATGCCATGACCCCCGAAGGGACGGTCAACCGCGCTGCGCTGCCTGCAATCTTCAATCCCGAAGATTTGAATGCACTCGAGGCTGCCCTGTTTCTCAAGGACGAAACGGAAGGCAGTACGGTACATATCCTGACCATGGGTCCTCCGCGTGCCGCCGACATCATCCGCGACGCCATTTTCCGGGGGGCCGACGGAGGTTATCTGCTGACCGACCGTAAATTCGCCGGCTCGGATACGCTGGCTACTTCATACGCTCTTTCGTGTGCGCTGCGCAAGATTCAGCCCGACGTGATCGTCGCAGGCCGCCAGGCCATCGACGGCGATACGGCCCAGGTGGGTCCGCAGGTGGCCGAAAAGCTCGGTTTGCCGCAGGTGACCTATGCCGAGGAGATTCTCGAGATCAAAGATAAGTCGCTGGTCATCAAACGTCGCCTGGAGCACGGAACCGAAGTGGTCGAATGTCCGATTCCCGCCGTGGTGACCGTAAATGCTTCGGCTGCCGAGTGCCGCCCGAAGAACGCCCGCCGCGTGATGAAGTTTAAGAATGCCATGACGGCCCTGTCTCTTATACACATCTGACGCTGCCGACGAATA
>ERZ1504242.517-NODE-517-length-11974-cov-5.881534_pt1 | contig 11974 bp, 5 predicted proteins | sample MGYA00572397_ERZ1504242 | MGnify/ENA primary metagenome ERZ1504242 (study PRJEB39906, sample SAMEA3182102) | gut metagenome | biome: human; feature: gut; material: Stool; isolation source: human stools | place: Canada | collected 2013-02-18 ... | reverse complement strand
AATTGCCGGACAAGTGCCGGATGGTATTCAAACTCAGCTATCTGCATGATATGAAGAATAAGGAGATAGCTGATACAATGGGAGTGTCATTGCGTACGGTGGAGGCCCACATGTACAAAGCTTTGAAGTTGCTGCGTGATAAACTGGGGTATCTGAACCTGATGTTGGCTCTGTTTTTCATCGGGAAAGTAAGTGTTTTTGCGAGCAGCGTTGTTTTATTATCATAATGAAGGAAAGAATGAATAAGTTGAATGAGGAGATATTGGCCAAGTTCCTTATGGGTGAATGTACGGAAGATGAACTTCGTGAGGTGAACGCCTGGCTGGAAGGGTCGGGTGAGAATGCACGCGAATTGTTCAGGCTGGAGGAGATTTACCACTTGGGGAGACTGGGGGATACTTCGAATACACAAGACATAGAAAAGGCCGAAAAGCGATTGTTTAAAAGGCTGGAACAAGAGAAGACGAAACAATACAAGGTACGGAGGATGGTTGGGTGGATACGGTATGCGGCCGTATTTGTGGGCTTCTTCCTTTTGGGTACTTTCGGCTATCTTTTTTATCAGACTTATAGCCAGCCGGAAACATTACTGGCTGTCACCACTCATGATAAGATTAAGGAACTGAAACTGCCGGATGGAACCAAAGTCTGGCTGAATAAAAACACTACCCTGAAATATCCACATGAGTTTGCAGGGAAGGGAAGAAAGGTTTATCTGGAAGGAGAAGGATATTTTGAGGTGATGAGGAATCCGGAAAAACCGTTTGTCGTACAGAGTGAGGTCATGCAGGTCAGAGTATTGGGAACTGTTTTCAACCTCAAGTCTGACAAGGCTAAGATGTCTGCAGTAGCTACCCTTTTGAAAGGCGAAGTAGAGGTGAAAGGTAATCATGGCGAGGGTATGATTATCCTTGCCCCCGGACAGAAAGCCGAGCTGAACGGAATGACTAGGCGTCTGGTGGTGAAGCAGGTGGATACGGGAATCGAAAACTGGCACAATAATGAGTTTGTCTTTGAGAAGGCTGACCTATACACCATTGCGCGTACATTGGAGAATTCGTATGGGGTGAGGGTAATTCTGGCACCGAACATAGATGTAAGCAAGACTTACTCGGGTACACTGAAGAAAAAAGAGAGTGTAGGGGCTGTGCTGAATCTGATAAAGAATGCCATTCCATTGGAGTATAAAATTGTGGGGAACAGTGTTTTCCTCTCCTCAATGAAGTAGGAAGGCCGCACAAATTCGAGATATGACGAGAAGAATTTATTTAATACTAACAACTTTCTAATATTATGCGAAAATTAATCCTATTGTTTTTTTTTGTGAGCAGTGCTTTATGGCTGCATGCCAAAGACTTTACCCGGTATGTCAGTCCTCTTGTCGGCACGCAGTCTACTTTCGAGCTTTCCACCGGTAATACCTATCCTGCGATCGCACGTCCCTGGGGTATGAACTTCTGGACTCCTCAGACAGGTAAGATGGGTGACGGCTGGCAATACGTCTATACCGCGAACAAGATCCGTGGTTTCAAGCAGACACACCAGCCCAGTCCCTGGATTAACGACTACGGGCAGTTCTCCATTATGCCGGTGGTTGGCAAACCCGAGTTTGATGAAGAGAAGCGTGCAAGCTGGTTCTCCCACAAGGGTGAAGTAGCACTTCCTCATTATTATAAGGTATATCTTGCCGAACACGATGTGGTTACCGAGTTCACCCCTACCGACCGTGCCGTATTGTTCCGTTTCACTTTCCCTGAAAATGATCATTCATACATTGTTGTCGATGCCTTTGACAAGGGCTCTTATGTGAAGATACTTCCGGAACAGAATCGTATTATCGGTTATACTACCCGTAACAGCGGCGGTGTTCCCGAGAACTTCAAGAACTATTTCGTGATAGAGTTCGACAAGCCTTTTACTTATAAGGCGTCTGTAGCCGATGGCGTCTTGACCGAGAATAAGGTTGAGCAGGAAGCCGGACATGCCGGTGCTGTTATCGGTTTCAAAACCCGTAAGGGTGAAGTGGTACATGCCCGTGTAGCCTCTTCTTTCATCGGTTTTGAGCAGGCTGACCGTAACTTGAAGGAGCTTGGCAATGACAATTTGGAAACACTGGTTCAGAAAGGTCAGGATGCCTGGAACAAGGTGCTGGGCCGTATTGATGTGGAAGGCGGAACCCTTGACCAGTACCGTACTTTCTACTCATGTTTGTATCGTTCCTTGTTGTTCCCGCGTGCATCCTATGAACTGGATGAGGCGGGAAATCCGATTCATTACAGTCCCTACAATGGGCAAGTGTTGCCCGGCTATATGTATACGGATACCGGTTTCTGGGACACTTTCCGCTGTCTTTTCCCATTCCTCAACCTGATGTATCCGTCGGTGAACAGGCAGATTCAGGAAGGTCTTGTCAACACCTATAAGGAAAGCGGTTTCTTCCCCGAATGGGCAAGTCCGGGTCACCGTGGCTGTATGATTGGCAACAACTCTGCTTCCGTACTGGCAGATGCCTATCTGAAAGGTGTGAAGGTGGAGGATGTGCAGACGTTGTACGAAGGTCTCATCAACGGTACAAAGAATGTCCATCCCGAGGTCTCTTCTACGGGTCGCCTCGGCTATGAGTATTACAACAAGCTTGGTTATGTTCCCTACGATGTGAAAATCAACGAGAACACTGCCCGTACTTTGGAGTATGCTTATAATGACTGGTGCATCTACCGCATGGCAAAAGAACTGAACCGTCCGAAGAAGGAGCAGAAACTCTTTGCGGAACGTGCCATGAACTATAGGAATGTATTTGATAAGGAAAGCAAGCTGATGCGTGGTCGTAATCAAGACGGCCAGTTCCAGTCTCCTTTCTCTCCTTTGAAGTGGGGTGACGCCTTTACTGAAGGTAACAGCTGGCACTATTCCTGGTCTGTATTCCACGACCCTCAAGGTCTGATAGACCTGATGGGTGGAAAAGAGTCTTTCGTAGAGATGCTTGACTCTGTATTTATTGTCCCGCCCTTGTTCGATGACAGCTACTACGGCCAGGTAATCCATGAAATCCGTGAGATGACAGTGATGAATATGGGTAACTATGCCCATGGCAACCAGCCCATCCAGCACATGATTTACCTTTATAACTACGCCGGGGAACCTTGGAAGGCCCAATATTGGCTTCGTCAGGTAATGAACCGCATGTATACTGCCGGTCCCGACGGTTATTGCGGTGACGAGGACAACGGTCAGACTTCCGCGTGGTATGTCTTCTCTGCACTTGGTTTCTATCCGGTTTGCCCTGGTACGGACGAGTATGTATTGGGCGCCCCTCTGTTCCGTAAGGCTACCCTCCATTTCGAGAACGGTAAGTCCCTGACAATTGACGCTCCGGATAACTCACCGGAGAACATGTATATCGAGTCTCTCAAGGTGAACGGCGTGGATTATTCCAGGAATTATCTGACGCATGGCGATTTGCTGAATGGCGGTACCTTGAGGTTTGATATGGGCAGCCAGCCTAATATGAAGAGAGGTACGCAGCCGGAAGATTATCCTTATTCTTTCTCGAATGAACTGAAGAAGTAAAGAATAGTAATAATATAGTAAGAAAAGGGTTGCCTCGAAAATAAGTTGATATATCATTTTGTTATTTACTATCTGTATTATAGGTGTTTTTCTTGAATCAGGTGGAAATAATTATTTACTTCGTTAGTAATATTGAGCAAAATGATATATCAACTTGTTTTCGGGGTAACTCTTTTTTTTAGGATTAATGATAAAAAAGATACTTTTTCAGTAAGTGTATTTTCATTGTCTGTTGTTTTATATAGGAATGCGAGAGAATGAATCTCTCGAAGTAATTTATTGTATAACCTATAAATTGTGTTTATGAAAGACAATTATGCTTTTCGGAGTTCGACGTTCATGCGGGCTTTATTAGTTTTGTTGTTCATGGCAGTTTCTATCCAGTGGGGCTTTGCCCAGTTAAACCTGAATGTGTCTCGCGGTACATTGGGGACAGTCATTGAACAAATCAAGTCTCAATCCAAGTATCAATTTTTTTATGACGACAAGCTGGCTGCGCTGTCAGTAGAAAACGTTAAAGTGAACAATGTATCCATTGAAGATGCTTTGAATGTTATTCTCAAGGGGAAGAACATTTCGTATAAAGTGGAGGACAACATCGTTTATCTTTCAGAAAAGACCGCTACTTCACAAGAAGGTAAGCAACAGGGGAAAGAGCGGACTATTACCGGAGTCGTATCAGATGATATGGGGCCTCTGATTGGTGTGAACGTATTGGTAAAAGGTACCAGCAATGGTTGTATTACAGACCTGGACGGTAACTTTACGTTGACCACTACAGAAGCGAATCCGGTACTTGTATTCTCTTATATCGGTTATAAGTCGCAGGAAATTTCGGCGACCGGTTCAGCTTCCATTAATGTACTGATGCAGAATGACACGCAGATGATTGAAGAAGTGGTGGTCACTGCCCTCGGTATCAAGCGATCGGAAAAGGCATTGTCCTACAATGTACAGCAGGTGAATACGGATGCCATTACTTCCAATAAAGACGCCAACTTTGTAAATTCATTGAGTGGCAAGGTAGCGGGTGTGAATATCAATGCTTCTTCATCCGGTGTGGGTGGCGTATCAAAGGTAGTGATGCGTGGTACGAAATCCATCATGCAGTCTTCCAATGCACTTTATGTTATTGACGGTGTGCCTATTTTCTCCGGACGTGGTACTGCCGGAGGTAAGGAGTTCGACTCTCAGGGTTCTTCAGAACCGATTGCCGACATCAACCCGGAAGACATCGAGTCTATGTCAGTCTTGACCGGTGCTGCCGCTGCCGCCTTGTATGGTTCGGAAGCTGCCAACGGTGCCATTGTCATTACTACAAAGAAAGGTAAAGAAGGTAAGGTGAGCCTTACTGTCAGCAGCAATACCGAATTCACCAATCCGTTTGTGATGCCGAGCTTCCAAAACCGTTACGGTACGGGAACCGGTGGTGTGATGAGTACTTCAGGAGCCATGAGCTGGGGAGCACCTTTGTCTGCTGCCAATAATTACAATTACAGCCCGAAAGATGATTATTTCCAGACGGGTATTATAGGTACGGAAAGTATTTCTTTGTCAACCGGTACAGAGAAAAATCAGACGTATGCATCGGCTGCTGCAGTAAACTCCAAGGGGATTGTTCCCAACAACAAATACAACCGTTACAACTTCACGGTACGTAACACCACTACTTTCCTGGACGACAAGATGACTCTGGACTTCGGTGCAAGCTATATTCTGCAGAATGACCAGAACATGACGAACCAGGGTACTTACAACAACCCGTTGGTGGGTGCTTATTTGTTCCCGCGCAGCAACGACTGGTCTGATATCAGCATGTATGAGCGCTATGACGCTGCCCGTAAGATTTATACGCAATACTGGCCGGTAGGTGACGAAGGTATGGTAATGCAGAATCCTTATTGGATTAACTACCGCAATCTGCGCCAGAACAAGAAGGACCGCTATATGCTGAATGCCGGTTTGAGCTATAAGATTCTGGACTGGCTGACTGTTTCAGGACGTGTACGTTTGGATAACTCCAACAATGATTATACAGAAAAGTTCTATGCTTCTACCAATACACAGCTCACCGAGAGCTCTTCACGAGGTCTTTATGGTATTACCAAGATGCAGGACAAACAGTTGTATGCAGACTTCCTGGTGAGTATCAACAAATATTTCGGTGAAGATTGGTCACTCCAGGCCAACGTTGGTGGTTCATTCTCCGATATACGTTCGGATGCAATGAAAACACGTGGTCCGATTGCTGATGGTGGCGATGCCTTCAGCGGCGAACCGGTAGGTTTGACCAACTACTTTGCCATCCAGAACCTGAGTGCCAGCAAGACACAGCGTTTGCAGGAAGGATGGCGTGAACAGACCCAGTCTCTCTTCGCTTCGGCTGAGCTTGGTTACAAGAACACTTACTTCTTGACGCTGACCGGACGTAACGACTGGCCTTCACAGCTGGCAGGTCCCAACTCCAACAGCAAATCATTCTTCTATCCTTCAGTCGGTGGTTCTGTTGTACTGTCTGAGCTAATGCCTAACTTGAACAAAGATTATCTTTCTTTTATAAAGGTTCGTGGTTCATGGGCATCTGTTGGTAGTGCTTTCTCCAGATATTTGGCTAATCCTCACTATGAATGGAATTCAAGTTCCGGCCAGTGGAGTATCACGACCCAATATCCGTTGTACAATTTGAAACCTGAACGTACCAATTCTTGGGAAATCGGTTTGAACATGCGTTTCCTCAAGAACTTTGAATTGGACGTGACATATTACAATGCCAAGACTATGAACCAGACATTCAACCCGCAGTTGCCTGTCAGCGGTTGGTCGGCTATGTATATCCAGACTGGTGCCGTACGTAACTCCGGTATTGAGTTGTCGCTGAATTACAAGAATACCTGGAAAGATTTTACATGGGATACCGGTATAACCTTCTCCAGTAACAAGAATAAAATCCTGACTTTGGCAGACAATGCCATCAATCCCGTTACCGGTGAGCTGTTCTCTTTGAGCACGTTGAATATGGGTGGCTTAGGTGATGCCCGCTTCTTGCTGAAAGAAGGTGGGAGCATGGGTGACCTTTACTCACTGCGAGATATGAAACGTGATGCCAATGGACAGATTTTTGTGGACCAAAATGGAACGGTTGCTACGGAAGCCATAACGGACCCGGATAAATACATCAAGTTGGGAAGCGTACTTCCTAAAGGTAATTTGGCTTGGCGTAATAACTTCATTTGGAAGAATTTCACAGCAGGTTTCTTGATTTCAGCCCGTTTGGGTGGTGTGGTTTACTCACGTACACAAGCTATGTTGGACTATTACGGTGTGTCCGAGGCTTCTGCCGATGCACGTGATTTAGGTTACGTGTTGGTGAATGGTAGAGATAAGGTAAACCCCGAAACATGGTACGGTGTAGTAGGTAGCGGCACGTCTGTTCCCCAATACTACACTTATTCTGCTACCAATGTTCGTCTGCAGGAAGTATCTTTGGGTTACACCATCCCCAGAAAGTTGTTGAATGATGTGTGCGATATCAAGGTTTCGTTGGTAGGCCGCAACTTGTGGATGATTTACAGCAAGGCTCCTTTCGATCCCGAAAGTGTAGCTTCTACCGATAACTTTTATCAGGGAATAGACTATTTCATGATGCCGGCTTTGCGTAACATCGGCTTTAGCTTGAGCTTTAAATTTTAATACCAAACGATATGAAAAAGAAAAATATTATAAATAAATTGATTGTTGCTCCGTTGGTTATGGGCTTTATGTCCTGTACCGGCAATTATATGGATATCAACTCCAATCCTTATCAACCGGGTGATTTGACTCCGGATGATTATGCACTGGGTTCTGCCATGAGTAACTTGGCAAGTACGGTTATCTCATCAGATGTCAATACGGCACAGTTTACTGATTGTTTGTTGGGTGGACCGTTGGGAGGTTATTTTGCCGATTCAAATGCCGGCTGGTCCAATACAATATCCAATTTTAATGCTACAAATGACTGGACGCGTGTGTTCTTGATAAGTGACCGTATCATTTCAACACTTTACGGTAACTTGAGCACAGTGAAACAAGTATCGGAGAATACCAATAATCCGGTTCCTTATGCCATTGCTCAAATCATAAAGGTTGCTGCCATGAGTCGCGTGACTGATGCGTATGGTCCTATTCCTTATTCTAAAATCGGTCAGGATGGCAAGATTACCATTCCTTATGATACGCAGGAAGAAGTATATAACGCATTCTTCAAGGAACTGGACGAATCCATCGAGGTGCTGACTGAAAACAGAAATGCGGCGTTGGTTGCTTCTGCAGATTTCGTGTACAGTGGTAATGTACAGAAGTGGGTGAAGTTTGCCAATTCATTGAAACTGCGTTTGGCTATCCGTATTGCCAATGTAAGCCCTGCTAAGGCTAAAGAAATGGCTGAAAGTGCAGTGAATCACGAGTTGGGTCTGATTGAAACAAATGCAGACAATGCTACATGGAAGTATTTCGGTACAATTAGCAATCCGTTGTTTGTGGCAGTACGTTACAATGAAGAAGCTTCAGGTGGTGATACCCATCCTGCTGCCGACATCATCTGCTACATGAACGGTTACAACGACAATCGTCGTGCCAGCTATTTTGAGGAATCAAAATGGCCTGGAGAGACTTATGTAGGATTACGTCGCGGTATCAACCTCAGTAAGATGAAAGAGTATTTCATCAATTATTCGCGTGTGAAGATTTCCTCTTCTGATCCCGTGCTTTGGATGAATGCGGCAGAAGTTGCCTTCTTGCGTGCTGAAGCCACTGCAATCTATGGTTTCAACATGAAAGGAACCGCTGCTGATTTTTATGAACAAGGTGTCCGTCTCTCTTTCGAACAGTGGGGAGCTACCGGTGTAGACAGCTATCTGGCTGATGAAAGCAGTGTACCTGCTCTTTACAAAGATCCCGCCGGTCTTAATACTTATGAAAAGAACCTTTCAGCCATTACTGTCAAGTGGAATGAAGGGGCATCCAAGGAAGAAAAACAGGAACGTATCATTACCCAGAAGTGGATTGCGAATTGGCCGTTAGGTAACGAAGCTTGGGCTGACTATCGCCGTACAGGCTATCCCAAACTGTTGCCTGCAACCAGTGAAGGTAACTTGAGTGGTGGAATTGTTGATAGCGAGAAAGGTGCACGCCGTATGCCTTATCCTTCTGAAGAATATACAAGTAATACTGAAAACGTGCAAGAGGCAGTAAACAGCTATCTGGGTGGACCGGACAACATGGCTACTGACGTATGGTGGGCACGCAAATAATAACAATAAATGCTGAATAATTATGAAATTATATAAGAAATCATTCAAAGGAATCGCGCTGGCAGCTTTTTCCGTATTGGCATTGTCTGCCTGCTCCGACTGGACGGATTCAGAGAGTATTAAACTGAAAGAACCCGGAATCGACGAACAGTCTCCCGAACTGTATGCCAAGTATCTGAAGAACTTGCAGGAATACAAGAATTCTGACCATAAGATTGTATACGGCTGGTTTGATAATAGTGAGAAAGTTCCTTTCAGCCGCGGGCAGCACATGTCGGATGTTCCCGACAGCCTGGACGTAATTATCGCAACTACTCCCGATTTGGCGGAATTCGAATTGGAAGATATTGCAAATGTACATGAGAAGGGAACGAAAGTATTCTATTCCATCAGCTATGACAATATCTTGAAGGAACATACCGACAAGGTGAAAGAAGGAACAGAAACATCTGCATTCTCGGCTTATCTGTCGGCTGAGCTGAACAGACTGATAGCTCTTGAAGCACCTTTCGACGGTATTGTAGCCGAGTATCGTGGTAGCAATCCTATCTACATGTCCGAAGCCGACAAGGCTGAAGCAAAGGCAAATCAGGATACTTTCTTCGGTGTGATATCCAACTGGAAGAGTGCCAATTCAGGTAAGCAACTGGTGTTCCAGGGGTATCCTGCCAACCTGATAGGCCAGTCTGTGCTCTCTTCTTGTGACCATATCATCTTGATTACAAATGATGCCACGGATGTTGCCCAACTGGGGATAGAAGCGCTTCAGGCCTTGATGGCAGACGGTGTTCCGGCTGACCGCTTCATTGTATCGGCATCTACCGTCTCTCTGGATACAACAGATAAGACTACCGGATATTACAATGCTTTGAGAGCTCTGTCGGAAGCTGCTTATTGGGTGACAGAACCGTCTGCAGAGTTTACAAAAGCTGGTCTGGCTATTGAGAACATGCAGAATGATTATTACAATGCTACCAATACCTATCAATACGTGAGAGAAGCTATCAATATTATGAATCCTGCTCCTAAAAAATAAAAGAATATCATGAAACTGAAAAGTATATATTTAGTATCGATGGCATTATTGGCAGGTGTATTTGCTGCTTGTAATGATAATGACGTTGAGAATTTCGATAATCAGGTGTATATCAACGGCTCGGCGATGACCAGTACTGTGTTGTTGAAAAACACTGTTTCCGATACGGAAGGTTCATTCCGGATTTCAATGGCCCGTCCTGAATCGCAGGATATAACTATTGCCTTGAAGGCGGACCCTTCACTGGTAGCTACTTATAACGCTACCTATTATGACACAGCCGAGGCTCTGCCGGAAAACTATTATACGGTAGAAACTCCGCAGGCTACCATTTTGGCCGGTGCTGTCATTTCAGACGACATCACTGTCAGCTTCAAGAACTTGACGGAGCTGGACCGTGAGAAGGTATATGTATTGCCGGTTACGGTAGACCAGGCAAGCATCGGAGTCTTGAAGAGCTCCGGTACCATGTACTACGTGCTGAAGGGTGCCGCATTGATTAATACGGTTCCTGATATTACCAAGAATCTGGTTTACGTAACTTGGACCAATCCAGATGTAGCCAATAATATGAATAAGCTGACGGCAGAAGCGTTGATTCGTGTAAGCAAGTTTGACAAGATGCTGACTTCCATTATGGGTATCGAAGGTAAGTTCCTGCTCCGCATCGGTGATGCCGGAATTCCTCAAAACCAGTTGCAGGTGGCTACAAGTAGCGGCAATGTGACCGATGAGAGTCTGGTTATTCCGACAAACGAATGGACACATATCGCTGTGACCTACGATGCGGATGCAAAAACAGTTATAATCTACATCAATGGTAAGAATATGCTGGAGACTACTTTGGACTGCGGAGTCGTGAACTGGGGCCAGACCATGACCGATGAAGGTAACGGATTCTGGATTGGCCATTCATACAATCGTGACCGTTGGTTGGAAGGTAATATCTCAGAGGTGCGTATCTGGAACAAGGTGTTGACATCAGCAGAAATCAATGCAAAGGACCACTTCTACCAGGTAGAGCCGGATGCTGACGGACTGGTTTCTTACTGGAAGTTCGATGAGGGTGCCGGTACTGCCATTCACGATTATAGCGGAAATGAGAACAATGCTACTGCAGTGGAGTCACTGACTTGGACTGCTGTGGAACTGCCCGCCAAATAATTTAGTTATACCTTAATTCAAATAAAAAGATATTGATTATGAAATATATGAATCATGTAAAATCAGGCTTGCTGGCAATGGCCTTTGCATGTGCAGGAATATGCTTTACCGGTTGTGAAGATGATGTTGTCATCAACACCGGCAACAGTGACAAGCTGGATACTGTGGATGGCGTGTATGGCTATGTAAAGTCTGCCGCCGGTGCACGTGAACTTACTCCGATTTCTGTTTTTGGCGACAAGGTTGCTACCGGACATCTCTATTTTGAACTGAGCAAAGCTGCAGAGCAGGATGTTACTGTGACCTTCAAAGTGGACGAAGACGTTTTGGAGGCTTACAATAAGAAGAATGGAACAAGCTATAAAATGTATCCCGCCGATAAGCTGAGTTTGGCGAACGGTGGAACTGCCACTATCAAGGCGGGCGAACAGAAGTCGGCTTCTGTGGAACTGAATATCAATGCCGGAGGCACAATCGGACAGACTTATGCTGTTGCCGTTTCTGCATCTGCCAATAACGGTGTGGAAGTTTCTACAAACAATCAGGAATATATTTACTTGGTAAAGCCTTTGGCTGCTATTCCTGAGAGTATCAGTAAGGGTGATATACTTACACATTGCTTTGTGGAAGTAAATGACGAGAACATCTTGAATATGGGTGAATATACTATGAAGAGCGACGGAAAGCCTTTCTTTGATGTTGTCAGCATTTTTGCAGCTAACATCAATGTGGATAGCAAGACTGGTCGCGTTCATGTTTTCTGCAATGACCAGGTTTCTTTCTTGCTGAGAAATGCGGATAAGTTCATCCGTCCTTTGCAGGCTAAAGGCATTAAGGTGGTGATGACTATTCTTGGTAACCATGACGAGGCAGGTATGGGCAACCTTTCGGAAGCTGCTGCCAAAGACTTTGC
>ERZ1504242.487-NODE-487-length-12438-cov-3.464023_pt1 | contig 12438 bp, 19 predicted proteins | sample MGYA00572397_ERZ1504242 | MGnify/ENA primary metagenome ERZ1504242 (study PRJEB39906, sample SAMEA3182102) | gut metagenome | biome: human; feature: gut; material: Stool; isolation source: human stools | place: Canada | collected 2013-02-18 ... | reverse complement strand
TTCATCGTCTTGAATCTTTTGCGGGTTCGCCGTTTCGTTCGATCTCGCCGAGCGCTTCGTCGAGGTGGTAGGCCAGCTCTGCGGCCTGTGCAGCCACGCGCCGCGCCCAGTCTGAACGAAGCCTGCCGCCTCCGACGGGTGGGGTTGTTATGATGGCGTGCGCAAGGCTTGCCATTGCGACGGTGGCATACAGTTCGCGTTTCGTGATTCCTGCTGCCGAGAATGTTTCGGGCGAAACTCCCTCGGCCTCGACTGTGATCGTCTGCGGAATAGCCGCCTTACCGAGCATTTCAGCGATTCTGTCGTAGAAATTTGCCGGGGACTTGCCCCGCTTGTCGTTTTTGTTTTTCATCGTGCGTTGTGGTTTTAGATTCGCGGGGTTTGGTAGTGTAGCGTCCAGCCCGCGAAATGTTTGTCGAAAAAGTTATCCCGAAAGAACCGGACATTGGCTTCGACGGCTTCGGCCATCTGCCGCGTGCAGCGGAATGTCAGCCGCTTGCGTTCGGTGTCGATAAATATCAATTCCAGATCGTGAATGAATATCGGCGCAAGCGCCGGATTCATTTGCTTTGCGAGGCCGTAGAAACGTCGGTATTTCGCAAGGAAATCGGCATTGAAGCGTGGCGCGGCGTTTTTATCTTCCTGCGTCCATGTACGCGCAAGCGCCGGGCGGTCGGTAGCGGCTTGTCCGTTTTTACGAATCCAGCCCGACGCCTCGTAATTAGCGCAGAATCGTTCGACCTCGTAATCGGGATTTTGGAAATTCTTGAAAAAAAAGATTTCAAAAAATATCTCTCTCTCTGCCTCTGCCGCGCGTGCGCGCGAAGAGAGAGATTCTTTTAATTCTTTATATTCTTCTTTATATATTCTTATACTGTTGTCGCTTGAAAACAGTTGCGTTTGTCGGTCGTTTGTCGATTGATTGTCGTTCTGTTTGTCGTTTTGTTCGGTGTCGTCGCTATAATCATCTGTATTACTGTTAATTATATGTGTTTTCGGTTTGTCGTTTGGTTTGTCGATTTTGGCGACTTTCTTTCCCGCTACCCTCCGCAAACCCTCGCAACTGTTTGTCGGTCGTTTGTCGTTTTCATTTTCTAATGGCTGGTAAGTGTCGAATTTACAAACTGTTATAATACTTTTGCAGTTTGTCGCACGGACGGATATTTCGCCGGACGCCTGCAAACGAGCTAAACGGGTTCTAATCTGTCGTGTCGTCTGTCCTGTTTCTGCGCACAAACTATCGACGGAGGCAACGAAAGCTCCGCGTTCAATCTCCACTCCTCGCCATCTCGTAGGCAGGTAATTCGCCTTGAGCAGACAAACGACCCACAGTTGCAGCGTGAGCGGGTCGTCGAACCACTCCCATCCGAGCGTGCTGCGATACAACCGCACCCAACCAGTATTTGTTTCGTTTGCCATTGATGCTGATTTGACCCGTTAAATTTCGCTTTTGTTCAGTTCGACGATTAAACCCTTGTCCGCAATGAAAACACGCGCGAAACGGGCTGTTTTGCGCATCTGCGCGGTCAAGGCATCGGCAAGACTGTTTGCGTTCGAAAGGTGCAACAGAACGACTGTCGAAAGTTCCGCCGTTTCGTTCGCCTTGACCATATCGCACGCTGCGTCGATTGATAGATGCGACGTTCGCACGCGCGCTGCCTGTGCCGGGTTCATTGCCCCGCGGGCGATATTATCGTCCAGCTCCTCTTGTGAATAGTTCGCCTCGATCAGAATATGATTCAGCCGCAGGGATTTGAAATTGTACCGGATAAAATGCGTGTCGGTAGCAAATAGCACTTTTCCGCATTCCTCGTGTTCGATGATATATCCGAACGGCTCTGCCGCGTCGTGCTTCACGTCGAACGCCCGGACGACGAAATCGCCGACCGTGACGGACTGCATCGGCCGCAAAGCGTGCGCCCGGTACGCTTTGTCGATATGGCACGCCGCGAGCGTTCCCCGCGAAGCGTAGACGTCGATTGCCCGGTCGGCGTATTTACCGATGTGGGCCGCGTGGTCGCCGTGCTCGTGCGTTACTACTGCACCGACGAACTTTCGGGCGTCGATACCGGTTCGGGCGAACATCGTTTCGGGCGATGCGCCGCACTCGATAACGAGCGCAGACGCTTCGCTCTCCAAAACGTAGCAGTTGCCAGCCGACGACGAGGATATAACGTGCAGCTTCATCGGGTTACACGTTGAACGGGTCGTCTTCAATGGCAGCGGGGGCTGCCTCTTCGGTTACCTCCTCGCGTGGAACGGGCGTCGGCGTAGGGATCGGCGGCATCGTTTCGGCGGGTACGGCCGATTGTGCTGTGATTGCGGCCGGAGCAACCTCCTCGAATTTTGCTTCTTCGATATTTGCCCCGGCGCGCGCGGCCGCCGTTTCGTTCGTTACGCGGCGTTCTTTCTCGTCTTCGCTCAACAGCCATGCGTCAGACGACGAGTTGATGATGTGCTTCATGGCGGAACGCTCGACTGTTCGCCCGGCCATTTCGCTGGTGAAATTTCGGTGCGCAGGCGAGTTGCCCCGCGTCGCGCCTTGCATCCACGCCTGCCGGATTTCGGTCATCGTCTTGATCGTCGTCGAGTGCGAGCCGTCGGCCATAGTCGTTACGGCGTAGGCGGCGACGATCTTGTCTTTGTCGATTCTCGACAGGCTCGGAACGTGTTTCGTTATCTTGATTTCGCCGTCCTCCGTATACATGTATTCGAATTCGTCACCCTCGTAGACGACGACCGAACGGACTTTCTTCATGCCTTGTGCGCGGGCCAGTTTCTCATCGCCGAAATACGACCGCCAGAACGTCAGTTCGAGCTGCCCCGACGCCTTGTTTTTGATCGGGATAAAATACCCTTGCTTCTTCTGAATATCCATGCCTTGCAGCACCATGTCGAGCAGCGAATTTGCCACCGACGCTTTGGTTACGACCTCCAAAACCGGGTGTTGTACTTTGTTGGAATCCTCCCAAAGCATTTCGGAGATACGAAGCCATGCAAGGTTCATTTGGTTAGTTACGGCGTAGTCTTTCGGGACGACCAGTCCGCCGTTTGCTTGCAGCTCCTCGATGCGTCGCAGGACGCTGTTCGCAAGTTCATCTTTCATTGCGGCAATCGCTTTCGATTGCGTCGTTGGGGCGGTCTGCGCTCCGTTCTGATTGTTATTCTGTGCCATAGTTATTTGAAATAAAATATTTGACGATACGTGTTGTGGTTGCGGTCTTCGATAGGGGCGTCCTGCGGGTGGCGGCACGCCTCGGAAAGCCAGCGTTTATAGCATTGCGGGCAGTATATCTTATTCAGTACGGCGATGTAATAGCCACCGTCGGGGGTCGCCATATCCGCCGTGCAGTAGTCGCATTTCGCGGGGCTTCCGATGGCCCACATGTCGAGCGTTTCGACGTGGATAACCTTGAATCCTTTTTCGTTGCTGACGATCTGCGCCATGTCGTTACGCTGTTTTAAGTTCGAGCGCAGCACCCTCGACCACTTGCAGGCGAATGACCTGCGAATCAAGCGCAAAATCGGTCTGCGATATGCTTTCGGCATTGTCGATGAAGACGGGCGCGGTTGCGCCGTAGTAGCGGCAGAACGTACGGATGATGTCAAGCCCGGCGAGTACCTGCCCGGCGCTGTTCAACGAGTTGAACGGCACGCCGTCGATGGTGGCGACGCATGTTTCGACGTCCGCGCCCTCGATGGTCTGTTCGTACATTCGCCAGCGCACGAGGTCGAACCGCGAATTTATCGCCGCTTCGACGGCTTCGATGTCCGCTTTCGTGTAGGCCGCCGCCGCAAATTCGAGGCATTCGAGTTCGGCAATGCGTTCGGCGATCTTCTTTTCGGCGGCTTTGGTTTCGTCTATCAATCGTTGAATTTCCGCCGTGCGCTCCTTGTTTGCAAGGCGGCGGCGTAGGTCGGCGGTTGCGGTTGCGAGGTTCTGACGCACCATGTCGATCTGTACGGATATATCCCGGCGGCGTGTCGTGAGCGTAGCGGCCGTGATTTTCGTGGTCGCCGAGGCTTCGAGGGCGGTTTGCGCGCGGGTAAGCTCGTCGGTGAGTTTTCGGTATTCGGGGGATAATTTCGCCTGTTCTTCCTCCGTTTCGAGGTCGATTGCGAGAACGTCTTTCGCGGTTGTGATAGCCAGCGTCGCAGCGTGATGTTCCGCGCGCAGTTGCGATAGGCGTTGATCGAGCATTGCGATTTCCTGTTCGGTGGTCGAAACCAGCTTTGTTAACTTGCTGTAAGTATCCTTTTCGAGATTGGCGTCGGCGATCAACTTGTCGAGTATTTCGCGCTGGTGCTTCTCGAAGCTCTCGCGGGCCGCGCGGCGGGCTTCTTCGATGGTTGCGGCGGGTAACGGCTGGCCGCAAGCGTAGCAGGTGGTCGCGTCGACGTATTCAAATGCCGCCTTTTTCTCGGCCTCGTATTTCGCACGCATGCTATCGAGTGCCGATTTGATATTCGCCTGCTTCTTTACGCAGGCTTCGAGGGTGTCCCGTTTCGAGTTTGCCGTCGTTTCGGTTTTCTCGATTTCGCGCAGAATTGAATCCGCTTTCGCCTGTGCGTCCATGATGGCCGCGTCGCGGTCGGAGTTATACCGACGGGCCGCGGTCAGTCGAGCGTCGATATGATCGGACAACGACTTTTTGATGTCGAGCACCTTTTTCAGTCTTCGGTCGTGGGCGGCCTGCGTTTCCTCGTCTATTTTCGATGCGTCGGCGATCTGCGTGTCGAGTGCGTCGATTTGCCGTTGGTAGGCAGCGATCTCGTTTGCGGCCACAGATTCGCGTTGCACGATTTCCTGTTCCAGCGCTGTGTAGTCTTCCGTCGGCGGCATCGTGTTTTGATATGCTTCGATCTTCGGGGCGAACGTGTCGAGTTCCTTTTTGTTCTTGCGCTTTTCGGCCGCCAGCCGTGCTTTGAAATCCGCGAGGGGTTCACCGTTCATTTCCGCGAGCAGGTCGGCAAATCGGGCCTGTATTTCCGTTCGGTCGATGTTGTCCCCGACGAGGGCCAAAAGTGCGGCGCGGCGGCCTTTCCAGTCGACGCGAGTATTGAAATACATCGGGTCGGTCAGCATTCGGAATACGTCGTCGTTTATCCATTCCGAAATGATTTTGTCGTATGCCGCCTTGGTTCCGACCTCCACGCCATTGACGGCAAACGCACTTTCGTGTCCGACGAATCGCAGGTCGGACGATCCGCGCGGTTTGCTCCATATCTCGCGATATGTGCGTCGTAGCGTCTGTGTGGAGCCGTCCACGTCCAATGCCACCTCGACGAAATGCTCGGCGCGGTGCATCGGTTCGCCCGTGGCGTCTATTGTCTTGATGTCGATGTCGGTACTGTTGTGCGAATCCTTGCCGAACAGTACCCACGTCAAGGCGTCGAAAATGGTTGTCTTTCCCGTACCGTTGTCGCCTATGATCGTGGCGTTACGGCCGTCGAAATCGAACGATACGTCGCGCAGTCCTTTGAAATTGCGCAGGGTAATTGATTTGATCTTGATGTTCATAGCATCGTGCGTTTTGTGATGATTGGTTATTATGCGGTTTTCCTTTGTTCTCTGATTATGGCTGCGGAAAGTGTTACGAACGCGGCGAATGTTACGGCGACGGCGACCCATGAAATCGGGTCTGCATCCATCGCTCCGCCGAGCGCGACCAACGACAGCCACCACGGGATAGCTAAAATTTTGGTTTTCATGTCTACTTGTAGTAAAAGGTTATTTTCAAGCCGCGTCGCAGTTTGCATTCTACCTTGTCCGCCCTGCTTCGGAATGCTCGGTCAAGCAGGTTGTTTGCGAGTTCACTCCCCACCAATCCGACGAACCCTGTGAAGCCTTTGAGTTCGTGGATACCGAGGCCCGAAACCTTGATGCGGAAATTCCGGTTTACCTCCCTTGATGTGTATTTGAGTGCTTGCATGTTATTTTTATCGAATTTGCTGTTTTTTCGACTTTCGTGCTGTTGCCGTGTGTTCGGTCGTCCGGTACGGTAAAGGCTGCGAAACGGCTTATTTTGGCTGCTCCTGCTGTCCGTATTTGCCAATGATTTCTGCGCGTTGCAAACGTTCGGCTTCGAGCAGGGCGACGAATTCCGTGCGGCTGTATTTGATCGGTGAATTCGGGGCCGTTCCGAATCGCTTGCCCTCGATCTTCCCACGCGGGGCGATATGCTTATCGACCCAGCCCCGACCGAATTCCCGATACAGCGCGCGTTTCGTTACGAGGTCGGCGGCGGGTTGCTGGCGCTTGATGATTGCGCAAGCAACGACATCGGCGACGTGGACGAGGCAATGCTGTAATTCGTATAATTCGGGGAGCGACATATTACGAAAGGCGTTTAATTACGATGGTGGATGCGGAAGCGGTGCGGGCTTCGAATTTCGCCTTGCCGTTCTTGTTGAAACGGCTGACGGCGTTCATATACGATGCGTAGTCGCGCCCCGTCAGCGTGAATTCGTGTTCTTCTCCGACGGGAATAGCGAGCATCGTCGCCACGTAGTCGGTGCGTTTGATGATCGTGCCTTTTTTCATTTCTGTTTGGTCTTTGGGGTTAACCCCGCGCCCCGTAAAGGGCGCGGGAATGATTGAACTGTGAAACTATTTCTTGAAAGCGGAAACCGGACGCACGGCGTTCGTGTAATACTTGATGTTGTTGTACACGTAGCCCGTGCTGCCGTAGTAGATGAACGCGCTGTTGGAACTGTCCTCCGGGTCGGGGTCGGCTTCGCTCGTCCAGCCGATAGTCGTTGCGGGTTCGCCGCCGATCTTCTTGAACGCTTCGTCGAGGCCACGGAACCGGGCGTCGTACATTTCAATTGCTTCATGCCGGGTCGGGCAGCGGAAGCCCTTGCGGTATTCGGCGGCAGCTTTCTGTGCGCCCTCGAAATTGAATCCGCCCGGTAGGTCTTCTTTGGCGATTTCGAGCATTCCGAAATCGGTTACAAGTACAACGGTCTGCGCTGTGGTCGAATCTTCGCGCTTCACCCATTCGTCGACGGGGATAAGGTTGCGCTGTTCCTCGGGGATGTAAATCCCATTTTCGATGTTGTTTTTCATAGTGCGTTGTGCGTTAGTTGTTTAATAATATGTAAAATAGCTATGCCGAAAGGCCGTTGGATAACCGACAGAATGGTCGAAAAATCGTCGACGTCTGCCGATGTGAAATTCAATACCTGTTCGCCGCGGTCAGTAAGTCGAAATGCCGTTCCTTTGTTCGATGATTCGCTCGTTATCAGTCCTGCGGCGCATAGGTGGCCGATAAGAGTGCGCATTTTACCGTGGCTTATTCCGATAAGTTCGGCAAGTCCGAGCACGCTGCCCGTCGCGCTGTTAAGGCTCGTTGTGTTCATCGTGCGTTGTGCTTTATGCGATAATAATGTATTGCATTAAACAATTTTTGTTATATTTGTGCGTAATTCATGCGTAATCCCTGTGAATTATGATGCAAATATAAAGCAAAGCATCATATTATGCAAACTTTGTAAAGCATTTTGTGAAATTTTTGTGAAATTTTTTTATATATGACTATAAAAGAAAGGCTTGTCAAGTTCGCTAAATCGAAAGAGCGTTCTGTGCGTGCTTTTGAGCGAGAAGCAGGGCTGACGATTGGTTATGTGAACACAATCCGCGTATCTGTTCAGCCGGATAAACTACAACGCATTGCATCACGTTATCCTGACCTTAATACAGAATGGTTGATGACGGGCGTTGGGCCTATGACCCGCGGCGGCTCTGTGAAGACCTCGACGGCGACAAACAAAGCCGAAACGCCGAATGTATTTACTGCTCCGCTGTTGCCTCTCGCAGCGCAAGGTGGGACACTCAACGACTTTGTTGTGTCAATTAAAGTTGCCGAGTGTGAGCGCGTTGTCACGCCGATTCGTGACGTTGATTTCGTTATGACGGTAACGGGCGATAGTATGGCCCCGGACTATCCGAACGGGGCGCAGGTGCTTATTAAAAAAGTCGACGAAAAGGCGTTCATCGAATGGGGACGGGTTTATGTCCTCGATACCTGTAACGGTAGTGTTATAAAGGAGGTGCGAAAGGGGGACGATGACGATTCCGTACAGTGCTATTCTTTGAATCCCGACCCGAAATATCAGCCTTTTGCCGTGCGATTCGCCGATATTTACGGAATGTATCGCGTATTGATGTGCATGTCCTTAAAATAGTTAATATAAACACTTTAACCCTTATATTTTATGAAAAAACTTGCTTCGGGCTTCGCCTCTGTCGGGGCTTGCGTTTTACGACGCGTAGGGATTATAAAATTCCCCCCCCCCTCGAAGATTCTGAAAGGGCCGATACTCCATCTTGGGATTGGTAGAATTGTCGCACTTTGCGCCGTTTGGTGTTTGACGTGTTGCACATACCAAGCCTATACGGTAAGGTATTCTGTTGACTATGCAGATTACATCAACAGCGGTTTTTGGATTTTTCCGTCAGAGGCTCAACCTACATATAAATACCTCCCTATTGCCTCGATTGCGATGGAGTACGGAGAGGAGTTCGGCCCCGGCGCAGCGGATGATATAACCCCTAATAAAATACTTGATATGCTTGTCGAAAGAGCTAAAACGCGAGGGGCGAACGGCTTGATCGGTGTAAGAATCTACCGGGAACTGGATGCAAACAAACGCCCTGTGTGGCAAGCGTCCGGGGTTGCCGTTAAGTTTGAAGATGTACCCCTCGAATCGGGTTTCCAATCTGCCAATAACCAGTAAAAACATATCAAAATGGATTTCAAAGATCAAATCAAGCTGTTGAGTGAACGGGTTATCAAACTTAAAGAGAATACCCAAACCGAAGAGGCGACCAAAACGGCGTTCATTATGCCGTTTCTTCAAACCCTCGGATACGATGTATTTGACCCGACGGAAGTTGTCCCCGAATACACTTGCGATTTAGGGATTAAAAAAGGGGAAAAGATCGACTATGCCATTCATAAAGACGGCCAGCCAATTATTCTGATTGAGTGCAAACATTGGAAAGAAGACCTTACATCGCATAACGGGCAACTGTTTCGTTATTTCCATGTATCCAACGCCCGCTTCGGCATTCTGACCAACGGCATTATCTATCGTTTTTATACCGACTTGGTAGAGAAAAACAAGATGGATGAAAAACCGTTCTTCGAATTCAATATGGAGAAATACCGGGAATCGCAGGTCGATAAATTGCGTGAGTTCCACAAGAGTTATTTCGATGTAGACACGATTCTCAACACCGCCAGTGAATTGAAGTTTACAAATGAAATTCGAAATGCCATTGACCGGGAAATCAACAATCCCAGCGACGAGTTCGTCAAATACTTTGCCCGGCCGATTTATCCCGGCCGTTTCAACGACGTTGTAATGGGGCAATTCCGCGCGATTGTGAAACAGGCATTTGTACAATACACCAACGATTACATAAATGAACGCCTTAAATCGGCGATCTCTGCCGATACGGTAGTAGAAAACAAGGTCGATAAGACCGAACAGGGGGCGGATGTGGCCGCAACTTCGGATGAGGCAGAAAAAATAGAGGATAACCGAATCGTAACTACGGAAGAGGAATTGCAGGGATTTTATATCGTTCGGTCAATTCTTTATCCGGAGGTCGACGATATTAACCGCGTGCAGTACCGTGATACGATGTCGTATTTCGGAATCCTGCTTGACGACAATAACCGAAAACCGATCTGTCGCCTGTATTTCAATAGTTCAAATAAGTATCTCGAAACTTGCAACGTGGAGAAATGGGGGCAGAAACACCTGCTTGAATCATTGGACGATATTTACAAGTATAAGGATGAAATCATAGCTGCTTGCAAAATGTATTGATCTATGCAAACCGTTGCGGACAGATTTTTCGAGGCGTTCGATGCCTTGCTTGCGATGGGCGAAACGAAGATACAGACGTTTTGCCGCGAGGGTGGCATCGACAAGCGCAATTTTTACAAAAAGCGCGATAACACGGATAGCCGCCGGGAGATTCCGACGGCGTGGCTGACGTTTATCGTCGAGCATTACGGCGTTTCGCCTCGTTGGCTGTTGACAGGCCGCGGGCAGATGTTTACAAAATAGCCCGAAAATATGTAAAAAATTATGTACGCAGGGGTTAATTTTCCCCGTGAAAATATGTACAGAAAACGCCCCGACCGTTTGGCCGGGGCGTCGCGTTTCGCTTCTGCGAGATTGTCAATAAAGCAAAGGCTATGAAACGCGAATTTCTGCAAGTTTTTCCGAAAGGTCTTTCAACGCATAATCGAGCGTGCGTAGCTCCTCCTGCGAGAATTTGGCCTGCATTCCGTTAACCGTGTTGCCGTTAATACGCTGATTCAGCCAACTGCGGCTTTTATTGAAATAAGTCTTGGCAATGTAGGACAACGAAATTGCCGGAAGCACAGATTTAAGGCGATTGCGCACTAATTCGTCCTGTGCGCGCTCGTTCGTTTCCTTGATCTGCGAAAGGGTGATCGCGGCGACCTCCTCGGCGTTTTGTTCGATTGCTGCGGAAATCTCTTTGCCGATTTCGTTACGTTCTTCTTCCGTTTCTGCGCTTATAAAACGACGTTTCAAATCGTCCATTTCTTTCTTGGTTGCCATAGTCTATTTTGTTTATGCTCCCCGCCCCGCAAGGCGGGGAGCTGTGTTTTACAATTCTTTGAGGATTTCGACCAGCTTGTTGATTTCCTCCTCAATGGAAGCGAGGATTTTTGCGGCTCCCTCTCTTCCTTTTAGTTCGCTGTAAAGCCTTAAATAGTAAATTAGCTCTGCTTCGAACTCCTTTTGTTCCTTGCTTGGTTTTTTCATATCCTTTTGGCTTTATTGACAATGCAAATATAATAAACATTTGTTTATTATGCAAAATTCCCGCCGATTATTTCCGATTTTCTTCTCTTTTTTTGAGTTCCGACCAATCGAGCAGGCCAAGTACTTTTGCATTTGCCTGCCAAATGACCGACCAATCGCGGTCGATATATCGGTCGGTTATTTTCATATCTGCGTCGACGTGGTTCAGTGCCTCGTGTACGGTGTATTTGTCGATTTTGAGCGCGGCCGAACGGGCTATCGTTGCCCAGCTGTGCCGGGCGGCATAGAATGTGATATGTTCCGGCAGGGGGCGATCTTCGCCTGTGGCGTCGTTCTGACGTTGGTCGGCGTCGCGGATCGCCCGCAGGGCCGCGTCTATTCGCTTCAAACCTTGATTCAGCGCGCAGTTGAACGTGTTTCCCGTGCTGTAATGCAAATGGAACCGGAACAACCGCTTTCCCATAGGGTCTTTGTATTTCTCGACGAGTGGCGCGATCTGCGGTTCGATGCGGATGTGCATTTCGGCCTCGTCCTCGCGGCGGCTCGCGGTCTTCTGCCGATTGTAGATAATAACGTCGCCGTCGAGCGGCTGCGCCGGACACGACAGCAGGTCGGCTGCGTTCATGCCTGCAAGGCCGAACGATAGGAGGAAACAATCACGGGCAAGATCGCGGCGCGTGAAATCAGAGATCGACCCAGCGCGGCGTGGTTCATCGCCGAGGTTGATTATTTGTTGGAGTATATCGGGGCTGACGGCTCGTTTTTTGACCTTTGGCGGTTGCTTGACCTTGTAGGTTTTGAACGGTGATTGCGGTATGCGGATGACGCCCAATTCTTCGTCGTTAAACTCTTGTTTTGCGAGATTATGGATGTGGCGGACACAGGCAAGATAGGATGATATGGCGCGGCCGCCTTTCTTGGTCTTGTGTAGTTGGCGGATTGCGCCCTTTCTGCTGTGCGTCAGAACGGGTTCGGCCTCGATGAACTGTTCGAAGCCCGTAAGGAATCGGGCATTTATCCGGCTGATGTCAAGTGTTTCCGTGCCGATATACCGCACCAACGCATTTAAGGCGATCTGATACCCGATGCCCGTTCCGGGGCGCATCGTTTCGGCCTTTTTGCGTCCGTAGGCGATAAAATCGAGTTCGAAAGCCATGTTGTTCTGCTCCGTCTGCTTGATGTAGTCGACTACCTGCCGGACGGTCATAACGTCGGCCGCAGCTCCGAGCCGTCCGACGATGGCGCGCCAGTTGTCGATGATTCGTTTCGCCTCGTCGATTATGCTTTGGTCTTTGAGTTTAAGCGCGCGCGTCATTTGATGCGCTGCGACGTACATATTCGTCGACAGCTTCAATGTCTGCCGTCGATGGGTAACTCGTATCTTTACGTTGTAGGTTCCGTCCTGCCGTTTATTGTCGGCGTAGACAACAGGTTTGAATGTGGTCGGCATGGTGCAGGTTTTTGACAACTATATGACAACATTTGCGAGCAAATATACAAACGAAGCGTGCAAAAATGAACGAAGCGACGGAATTTTCCGTCGCTTCTTGTACCCTCGCCGGGAATCGAACCCGGATTTGCGGTTTAGGAAACCGCCGTTCTATCCGTTGAACTACAAGGGCTTAC
>ERZ1504242.484-NODE-484-length-12471-cov-5.565963_pt1 | contig 12471 bp, 9 predicted proteins | sample MGYA00572397_ERZ1504242 | MGnify/ENA primary metagenome ERZ1504242 (study PRJEB39906, sample SAMEA3182102) | gut metagenome | biome: human; feature: gut; material: Stool; isolation source: human stools | place: Canada | collected 2013-02-18 ... | reverse complement strand
AAGAGAAGTATGATGTATACTATCGTGTACACGCACAATCTTACGGCTGGCTTGCATGGGCGACAAATGGCGCACCTGCAGGAACGGCTGGTTATGCGAAGCGTCTGGAGGGTGTGCAGATCGTTGTAGTGAAGAAAGGTTCTCCTGCACCGGGCGTAAATTTCGAAGGTGTGAATACAGCTTCAGGTGTATACCAGTCGGTAAGTTACCTTGCAAAGAACGGTTCGTCTCCGGTGGTTGGCGGGCAGGTAACGTCCAATACGAACCCAAGTGTCGCAGGCGAAGCGAATGTAAATATCGCATACCGCACACATGTACAGTCCTTTGGCTGGCAGGGCTGGAAGTACAATGGCGTGATGAGTGGAACAAGCGGTAAGGCAAAGAGACTCGAAGGAATCAACATCAAGCTTACGAACAAGCCATACAGCGGAAGCATTGTCTATACGACACATGTACAGTCCATCGGCTGGCAGGGCAATGAGAATAATCCAAACACATGGTTCCGTGACGGAGCGATGGCAGGCACAAGCGCACAGGCAAAGCGGCTCGAAGCAATCCGTATCGCACTGACCGGTGAGATGGCAGAGCATTATGACGTATACTACCGTGTGCATGCACAGACTTATGGATGGCTTGGCTGGGCGAAGAACGGCGAAGCTGCCGGAACCGCAGGACTCAGCAAGCGTCTCGAAGGTATCCAGATTGTACTTGTACCGAAGGGCGGTGCTGCACCGGCGAACAATTACGGTGGTGTTGTAACGACGAATAAGCAGACGTATATCAAGAAATAGAGGGGGTTATATAATATGAAATTGATGCAAAGAAAACATATTACCAGATGGATTTTAAGCGCTATGTTTGTCCTTGGTATGATATTTTCAATGAAATCAGTGACTGCATTTGCAGCAGACGAAGAGACTCAGACTATATATATCGGAGGAAATAAATTGACGGTTCCCATAGTGGAAGCGTCTTACTGGAACTATAATGAGGTGGATGGTACCATCACAGCCTGTGCGGAGCAGGAAGCAAATGTGTTGATCAATACGGTGGGAAAATATGGAGCTCCTGCATCGTCAATATACGTGAATCTGATAAATGTAAATATTAAAGCAAAAGGCGGTACAGAGGATTCCTCCAATGCAGGTATTTACAATCCGGAACAGGAAACCAAGATGTATCTACGGATTAATGGAGCTTGTAGCGTTACCGGTTCTAAGTATGGAATTTATGCAAAAATTGATGTTACACCGTGTGATGAGGAAGCCAGACTTACGATTACAGCAGATAGTAGTCTTGCTCCTGAAGGTGTGGATGTTCCACAGGCAATTTCCTTGTATTCAATAGGGGCGAATTATATTTACCGGGGGTGTGGGCATACAGATTTTTCCGTGATCCTGCGGAGTGATACCATGACCACAATAAAAGGTGGCGGGGATTTTACTTGTCAAAGTACAAAAGCATCTGTTCTTATCAGCCCGAATATGGACGGCAGCGATGCAACAGAATACATCAAGGAAAACGGCATATTTAACCTTGGAGATATGAGCCGGGTAAAATATAGGGAATATAAGAACGGCACACTGATGTATGATCATGTGAAAATTGATGGAGCAACCTTGAAATTTCATGACGGAGATGCCCCGGCATTCACGGCGACGGTTTCAGAGGAGGATTCTGGGAAATATTTTATTTCAAGTGAACAATGGAGTGAGCTGGATGAGAACGGGAATAAGGTGAAGTGGTGCTCCTCCCGTAATTCTGAGAATCCGAAGGATGAGAGTCAGTTGTTAAAAAAATTTGAAGCCGGAAAGACATATTCTTATTCGGTAACGATTACTTGTAAGAATTGGGATGTTAGTTTTACGGAACAAACACCGGTCATTATTAACGGAGAATCCTTTTTGATTACAAATAAAAAGATTGGAGAGGACTATGTAGTCATTGATGCTGTGAATGTGAAAAGTATCACAATACCAAAAGAAATTAAGCAGATTGAAATAGCTGATGTAACGCTTCAGCATGAGGCGGGAGAAACACCGAAGGCAACTGCAGCATTGTCTGGTGAGGATGCGAATGATTATAGGATTGCATATGAGTATTGGGAGGAAATGCAGGAGCAAAGGGATGGTAGTTTCAAACCGGTGAGATTTTGGTATTCCGATGAGCGTGAAAATGCAAAGCTTGCAGAGGATAAGAAGATAACTGCCTTTGAAGGCGGGAAAACTTACAGGCATAGCATCAAGCTGGAAACATGCAATGAGAATTTTTTTGCTTCTGAAAATGATGGATTGTCTATTCTTGTAAATGGACAGACAGTAAATGCAAAAGACATGAAGATCAGTGATGACGGCATGACTTGTAATTTGCTTCTTGCTACTGAGACGATTGAGAAAGTCCCAGAACCAACTCCAGAACCGAAGCCGGAACCAACGCCTACACCTACCCCGGCACCGGTTGTGACACCGGATGTTACGGTTTCTTACCGTACCCATGTACAGTCCATCGGCTGGCAGGGCATTGTGACGAACGGCACGATGAGTGGAACTTCCGGCAGGGCGAAGCGGCTCGAAAGCATCGAGATTTCGGTTGCAGGCAACAGCAATCTCGGCATCCGGTATACAACCCATTGCCAGAGCTATGGCTGGTTGCCATGGTCCGCAAATGGCGAGATGAACGGAACCGAGGGCGAGGCAAAGAGACTCGAAGCAATTAAGATTCAGCTCACAGGCGTAGATAAAGAGAAGTATGATGTATACTATCGTGTACACGCACAATCTTACGGCTGGCTTGCGTGGGCAGCCAATGGCGCACCGGCAGGTACAGCAGGTTTTGCGAAGAGACTCGAGGCAATCCAGATCGTGATTGTGAAGAAGGGTGAAAGCTTCGATCATGCAATCGGAAATATCCAGTCTGCCCGTGGAGAAGCATATATCGCATCATCCACAGCAAATGCGAATCCGGTTGTTGCAGGTGAGAACAATGTAAATATTTCATACCGCACACATGTACAGTCCTTTGGCTGGCAGGGCTGGAAGTACAATGGCGTGATGAGTGGAACAAGCGGTAAGGCAAAGAGACTCGAAGGAATCAACATCAAGCTTACGAACAAGCCATACAGCGGAAGCATTGTCTATACGACACATGTACAATCCATCGGATGGCAGGGCAATGAGAACGATGTGAATACATGGTTCCGTGATGGTCAGATGGCTGGAACGAGTGGACGTGCGAAGCGTCTTGAAGCAATTCGTATCGCACTGACCGGCGAGACGGCAGAACATTACGACGTATACTACCGCGTACATGCACAGACCTACGGCTGGCTTGCCTGGGCGAAGAACGGCGAAGCTGCCGGAACCGCAGGACTTAGCAAGCGTCTCGAGGGTATCCAGATCGTGCTTGTACCGAAGGGCGGTGCTGCACCGGCGAACAATTACGGTGGTGTTGTAACGACGAATAAGCAGACGTATATTAAGAAATAACATTTTTACACCCGATAAGGTATAATTCAAAGAGAATTAGCACAAAATATACCTTATCGGGTGTATTTTACATACAAAACATTGCATTTATACCCGATGAGGTGTAAAATACACTAAAAAAGACAGGCGGTGATCGTATGAATCAGATTGCAGAATTTATAAAAAAGAATCGTAAAGCAGCGGGACTGACGCAGGAGCAATTTGCCATGCGGGCAGGTCTTGGTTTGCGTTTTGTACGTGAATTGGAGCAGGGAAAAGAAACAGTGCGCATGGACAAGGTAAACATCGCACTTGGAATGTTTGGAATGGAGGCAGTTCCGGGAAGGCAGGTTGATTAGGTATGGATACGATTTTTCGAACGGCATATGTATATGTGCGGAATGTATTTGCAGGAACGTTACTGGAAACAGATGAAGGATATTCATTTTCCTACGATCAGACATATTTGAAAGATGCGCAAGCGAGTGCTGTTTCATTGACGTTGCCTTTGACGGACGAGGTGTATGAGTCGAAAACAATGTTTCCTTTTTTCGATGGATTGATTCCAGAGGGCTGGCTGCTGGGCGTTGTAAGCAGGAATTGGAAGATTGATGTTAAAGATCGGTTTGGACTTTTGCTGGTTGCATGTAAGGATGCAATCGGAAATGTCAGCATAAGGGAGGAACGTGTATGAATTGTCTATGTTGTGGAAAACCATTGAAGAAAGAAACGGAATCGGGTTGGCATGTATCCTGTATAAAGCATTTTTTTGGCACGGATATGATACCGGAAATTGATATCAAAGAACAGACGTTGACGACGATTGCAGTGGAATCAATTCAAAAAGGGTTTACGGTTCCGGGGGTACAAAAGAAATTATCGTTACATTTGCTGTCAGAAAATAATAAACCACGTCTCACACTTGTGAATTATCCGACGGGATATATTCTGAAACCACAGGTAGAGCAGTTCGAAGCATTGCCAGAGGCAGAACAACTGGTTATGACAATGGCAGATACAATCGGGATTTCTACGGTTCCGCATGCTCTGATGAGGGGGGATGGAGATTTGGCATACATTACGCGACGCGTTGACCGGGTAGAGGATGGTGAACATACGAAGATGCTTGCGATGGAAGATTTCTGTCAGCTTGATTTGCGTCTGACACAGGATAAATACAAGGGGTCTTATGAGCGGTGTGCAAAAATCATAGAGCGGTATTCCTGCCGAAAAGGATTGGATATGGCAGAATTATTTATGAGACTGGTGTTTTGCTTTGTGGCTGGAAATTCGGATATGCATTTGAAAAATTTCTCGTTGATTGAGACTGGGGAGGGCACTGGCACATATAGTTTGTCACCCGCGTATGATCTACTTCCGGTGAATGTAATCATGCCGGAAGATAAGGAACAGTTTGCACTTGCAATGAATGGAAAGAAACGGAATCTACATCGAAAAGACTTTTTAGTTTATGCAGATGCATGTGGAATATCCAGAGTGTCTGCAGAGAAGATGCTGGATGCAGTGATAGAGCAACGGGAGAAGTTTGTTGCAATGTGTGAAGCATCGTTACTTCCGGTACACTTAAAAGAACGGTTTGAGAAGCTGATACAGGAACGATGCGATGCAATCGCGAAAGGAACGCAGAGGAAGGAGTGAAATGTTCCAACCTCTGCTTTTTTCATGCAATGGGTTATAACATATATTTCCGCATCCAGTAGTCGACCTGAAGCAGGTAGGCGATCATCTGTGGTCCGGCCATGAGCTGACCGAACCAAGGCTTTCCATATTCCTTTGGCTCGTCGAGGAACTTCAGTACCGCAGGGATGTTCAGATAGCTCCGTAGCGGCGATGCGGTGTCGGTGACAACTTCGCGCAGGCGGTTCGCAAGCACGCGCTCGTATTCCGGGTGATAGGTCTTCGGGTAAGGGCTTTTCGGACGGTTCATGATCGTGTCCGGCAGGTATTTGGCGGCGCAGGCACGGAGCAGACTCTTCGGAACACCATCCTTGACTTTGATCGACCACGGAACGTTGAATACATAGTCGACGACGCGGTAATCGGCGAATGGGACTCTGGCTTCGAGTCCGTGCTGCATGGACGTGCGGTCCATGCGGTCAAGCAGCGTCTGCATGAACCAGCGGATATTCAGATAGGCAATCTGCCGTTTCTTCGTATCGAGCGGTGATTCCTCCGGCAGGATATCGACCTCGGAGAGCGTCGTGCGGTATGCCTTGGCGATATATTTTTCCATCTGCATGCTGGCGGCAAATTCCGGGTGGAGCAGGGATTTGCGGAAGGAGATATCCATCGTCCACGGGAAGGTGTTCGATTGCAGCATGGCGTCACGATGAAACCATGGATAGCCACCGAAGATTTCGTCAGCACATTCACCGGTCAACGTGACCTTGTGATGCTTCGCAACCTCCCCACAGAAATACAACAGCGATGAATCGACATCTGCCATCGTTGGCAGACACCGGCTGTCGACGGACGCTTCGAGCAGATCGGCAAGCTGCGTGTAGGAACACGTCAGGTAGATGTGCTTCGAGTGCAGATAGTCCTTCATGATATCAACGTAAGGGCGGTCTTCACTCGGCTGGAAGCTGTTTGCCTGAAAATAAACGGCATTGTCGGTATAATCGAAGGAGTACGTTGTAAGAGGTGTATCCTCCGGCAGGAAATGGCTGCAGACGGCGGATACATACGAGGAGTCCACACCGCCGGAAAGCAGGGTGGAGATCGGAACATCGGATACCAACTGCATACGGATGCTGTCTTCGAGCAGGTATGAGGTTTTCTCTACTGTTTCCTCGTAGCTGTCGGTGTGCGGGTGACTCTCAATCCGGTAGTATAGCCGGGATGTCATATACTGCGGCGAGTAGGTCAGATATTCGCCAGGCTTGATCTCTTTGATCCCGGAGAATACACCTTTGCCGTACGTCTTCGCCGGTCCGAGGGAGAAGATCTCGTTGAAGCTATTCATATCGATGCATGGACGCACGCGCGGGTATTCAAACAGTGTATCAATCCTCGAGGCGAACACGAGTGTATCGCCGGTCTTCGTATAATAAAGCGGTTTGACACCGAAGCGGTCACGGTAGAGGTAGAGTGTATTTCGCATGCTGTCGTAGATGGCGATTGCGAAGATACCGTTTAATTCTTTGACAAAGCCCGGTCCGTAATGACAGAACGCAGCGATGATGACTTCCGTATCGGAGTTTGTTTCAAAGGTATAGTTTTTCCGGAGCAGTGTTTTCTTTACTTCCTTGTAGTTGTAGATCTCGCCGTTATATACAATATAGTAGGTGTTTCCGTCCTTCGTATAAGACATGGGCTGTCTGCCATTTTCAAGATCAATGATAGACAGGCGTGTGTGCGCAAGGCAGCACGAATTTATGATGGTATGACCGTAGGTGTCCGGCCCGCGGTGGTTCATCGTATTGATCATACGGGACAGTGTATGAAAGTTTTGCTTGGGATTTTCCGCATAGTTCTGGTCTGGGTTAAAGTAGCCCGCAATGCCACACATACAGATGCTCCTTCACACTTTTTCTTATTATATTCATTTTCTGCAAGGTTGTTTCGTATAATGTACAAATTAGAGGCGGACGGAAATTGTATTCTATCTAAGTTGTACTAGATAGAAACGCAAAAAGGAGAGAAAATGAAGAAAAAGATTATATGTGCGATTCTGACACTGGTCATGATAATTTGTGCAGTTTGTCCAATTGCATATGCGGACACGGAGGATGCGCTTCAAATCCAGTCGAAATCGGTGTTACTGATGGAATTAGAGAGCGGGACGGTACTCTATGAGAAGAATGCGGATGAGATGCTGCGCCCGGCATCGGTGACGAAGGTCATGACATTGCTTTTGATCTTCGAGGCGTTAGAACGCGGGGATATCGCGCTGGACGATACGGTTGTCGTGACTGAGCATGCGGCGTCGATGGGTGGATCGCAGTGTTTCTTCGAAGCGGGCGAGGAGCAGACGGTGCAGGATATGATCAAATGCATCGAGGTTGCTTCCGGTAACGATGCGGCAGTGGCGATGGCGGAGCATCTGGCAGGCTCTGAGGCGGCGTTTGTCCAGAAGATGAATGAGCGGGCGAAGGAGCTTGGCATGGAACATACGCATTTTGACAATGCGTGCGGGCTGGAGGTTGAGACACATCTGACTTCGGCGCGGGATATCGCGATCATGTCCAGACAGCTTTTGCTTTATCATCCGGATATCCTTACATATTCGACGATCTGGATGGATTCCATCACACATAAGACCAGACGGGGCGAGTCCCGGTTTGATCTTGCGAATACGAACAAATTCCTGAATCTTTACACAGGGGCAAATGGACTGAAAACCGGATATACCTCACAGGCGAAATACTGCATGTCTGCGACGGCGACGCGGGACGGCGTGACGTTGATCGCAGTTGTGATGGGTGCGGAGACGAAGGAGATCCGGAACAGTGAGGCAATGGAGCTGCTTGATTACGGATTCGCACAGTGCCGTCCATATGTGGATACTGAAGTTGTGCCGGAGGATCTGCAGATCCCGGTGCAGAAGGGTACCTGCAAATCGGTGACGGTAAAGCCGGTGGAACAGCACACGATCACCCTTGTAGCGATGAACCCGGATCAGATTGAAAAACAGGTGATCGCCTACGAGAATCTGAAAGCCCCGATCCAGGAAGGGGATGCGGTTGGTGTTGTGCAGTATTCCTGCAACGGAACGTGTATCAGCGAAGTGATCCTGTATGCAGAGCGGTCTGTGCCGAAGCTTGACTTAAAATACAGCTTATCGGAGATTGCAGGAAGAATATTTATGGCGAAATAACCGAAGATAGGGTATAATGGTGCCATGAGTATGAATTTTCAGATAGTGCGTTACAATTTTATCAGTCAGAAAGTCCGGAAACCATTACGCATTGTGATGATCGCTGATCTGCACAATCAGGTATATGGTCTGGAGAACACGGATCTGCTTACCGCGATTGACACGGAGCAGCCGGATATTATTTTACTGCCTGGCGACATGATTGTCTGTCGGAAGAGTGAACGGAAGAATAACCGGGTGACAGCGGACACGATTCGGAAGATGACCGGGATCGCGCCGGTGTATTATTCTTACGGAAATCACGAACGGGGACTGCTTGAATGCGTGCGGGAGACTGACGGAATCTGGGAGGAGTACAGCCGCTATCTCGAAGGAATAAAGCATCTGCATATGCTGGTGAATGCATATGAATTTATTGAACCATGGAATGTATGTGTGTACGGACTGGATCTGCCCCGGGCGTATTATAAGCGGCTGATCAAGAAACCGCTACGGGAAGATGTGCTTACCAGCATGCTTGGGAAGATGCAGCCGGATCACTGCAATGTGCTGCTTGCACACAATCCGGATTATTTTCGGTCATATTGTACACTGCATCCAGACTTGATCGTGTCCGGGCATAATCATGGCGGCATGATACGGATACCGGGACTTGGCGGAGTGATCTCTCCACGGTTACATCCATTTCCGAAGTATGACTATGGGGTGTATGAGAGCACGGATTCCCAGACGAAGATGGTTGTGACCGCAGGCTGCGGCATGCATTCGATCCATATCCGGATTAACAACCCGCCGGAGATGGTTGTGATTGATGTAAATAAGATGTAAAATTTCCGCATTTGGTTGCAATCATGCAGTCTATGGGATATGATACAGAAACAGAAATCTGTATACTAAATAAAAAGGACGTAACTATGAGCAGGGGAAAAAAGGATAGAGAAGAAATAACGAATACGGAAGAAGTCAAAGAGACGGAAGTATCAGACGAGATGGAGAAAGCAGAGGATTCGGAGAAAGCAGAGGACGACAAGAAGCCGGAAGAAACGAAAGAAACAGACGATAAGCACGTGAGTCTCTATGTGCAGGAGCCATTTATTGATCCTTCGGTGTATCGGCAACGCAGGAAAAGACGGATTATACGCACGGTGACGATTGCGGTTGTTGCAACATTGCTTGCGGTATATATCGGTGGCGTGCTCTTCCATATGCACCGTTTTGGAGCAAACACGACGATCAACGGCAGAAATGTCGTAGGCAAATCCGTACAGTCTGTGGAGGATATGCTGCTTTCGGATGCGCGGAAATACACACTGGATATCAAGTTCAAGGACAGTGATTTTACTTTCGTACTGGGGGATGCGGATTCTGATGTTGCACTGACGGATTCAGTGGATACACTGTTAAAGAAACATTCACCGTTTCTTTGGTTTGTAAACAGCTTTCACAGTTATGATTATAAGATTGATTATACAGTAAACTGTGACAGGGAAAAGTTGGAAGCCTGCCTGCAGGCATCACCGGCACTGGATCGAGCTTCCATGACAGAATCAAAGGACGCGAAGGTTGTTTTGGAGGATGGCGAGGCAAAGGTCATTCCAGAGGAGACGGGAACGAAGCTTGATACGGCAAAGTTATATGACAAGGTAATAAATGCTCTGAAAAATTATGATACTACACTGGATGTGGAAGCCGAAGAGTGTTATATTCCAGCACATATTCTGGCGGATTCGGAGTCCATTCTGAAAACAAAGGAAGACGCAGATGCATTTGTCGATATCGAAGCCGTGTATGATTTTGGTTCGTATACATATACCATTCCAAAGGAAGAACTTACGAAGATGGCATATGTCAGTTCGGATGGAAGTATCCAGATCAGCAGAAGTAATGTGGAAGCGTATGTCGAAAAATTTAAGGAGAAATTCACGACTGCGGATACTGACCGTGAATTTACGACGCATGATAAGAAGACGATTCTCGTGCATGGCGGGTATTATGGCTGGGTGATCGACGCGGAGACAGAGGCGGAGGAGTTGTACGATCTTCTGTCAAAGAAGAAAAGCTTCACGAAGGAACCAGCATGTAAGCGCCGTGGCTATGCACTGTGTGCGCAGAATGATATCGGTTCGACCTATGTGGAGGTTGATCTGACAAACCAGCATGTATATTATTATCAAAATGGCAGATTGAAATGGGACAGTGATTGTGTATCTGGGCAGACACCAGGACACAAGACACCAGGCGGTCTGTATGGTCTTACCTATAAGAAGATGCATGCGACACTCATTGGTGAGGACTATGAGACACCGGTCACATACTGGATGCCGTTCAATGGTGGTATCGGTCTGCACGATGCGAACTGGCGTGGAAAATTCGGTGGAGAAATCTATACCTACAGCGGTTCCCATGGCTGTGTAAATCTGCCGCCATCAAAAGCAGGCGAGTTATATGAGTATGTCGAAGCGGGCATGCCAATCGTATGCTATTGGAGAGATGAAGTCACTTTTGTAAATAAATAGTTCAATTTGCAGGAGGATACGGAATGAAAAAAGAGATAACTTACGAGGAGTTGCAGGCGGCAGCTTCTTATGTGCAGGCACGTCTGCCATATACACCAAAGGTAGCGCTCGTGCTTGGCTCGGGACTGGGCGATTTTGCAGATCGTCTGACGATTGATGCGAAGATCCCATATGGTGAAATCCCACATTTCCCGGTATCGACAGTGGCAGGGCATGCTGGATGTTTCCTGCTTGGAAAAGTCGGGGATTGCCCGGTGCTGATCATGAAGGGACGTGTGCATTATTACGAAGGGTATTCGATGCAGGAGGTTGTGATGCCAGTGCGTGTGATGCACATGCTTGGCGCGGAGATTTTAATTCTTACGAATGCGGCAGGCGGCATGAATCCGTCGTACAAGCCGGGGACGCTGGTACGGATCACGGATCAGATTACGTCGTTTGTGCCATCCCCATTGATTGGAGCAAATATGGAAGCACTTGGTACGAGGTTCCCGGATATGAGTCATGTGTACGACGTAGAGCTTGGAAAAAAGTTGGATTCAGTGGCGAAGGCGCAGGGAATTACTCTGGAAGAAGGCATTTATCTGCAGGCGACCGGACCAAACTATGAGACACCGGCGGAGATCCGCATGTACCGGACACTTGGTGCAGATCTGGTTGGTATGAGTACCGCGTGTGAGGCGATGGCAGCACGGCATGCTGGTATGAAGATCGTTGGTGTATCATGTGTCACGAATATGGCGGCAGGTATGAGCACCGGAGAATTAAACCACAAGGAAGTGCAGGAAACTGCGAATAAGATTGCAGAAGATTTCCAGACACTGATATACAAATTTATTACAGAAATAGGATAAGACAAAATTATGGATAGAAAGATTTTTCACAGATTATTTGAAGAACGAATTGTTATGTTAGATGGTGCAACCGGAAGTAACCTGATGCAGGCAGGCATGCCGGTTGGTGTATGCCCGGAGAAATGGATTCTGGAGCATCCTCAGCACCTGATCAAATTGCAGCGCGCATATATTCAGGCAGGAACAAATATTCTGCTTGCGCCGACCTTTACGGCGAACCGGATCAAGCTTGCCGAATATCATCTCGAGGATAAGATTCGCGAGATGAACATGCAGTTGGTTGACCTGACGCGGACGGCAATCGCACAGGAGAATCATCGTGGATTTATCGCGGGTGATATGACGATGACTGGCAGACAGCTTCAGCCGGTCGGTGATCTGGCGTTTGAGGAACTGGTGGATGTATATAAGGAACAGGCACAGATCCTCGTGGAGGCAGGTGTCGATCTGTTCTTTGTAGAGACGATGATGAGCCTTGCGGAGGCGCGTGCATGCGTGATCGCCATTAAAGAGGTCTGTAATCTGCCAATCATGGTAAGCATGACCTTTAACAGCGATGGAAAGACGTTGTTCGGCTCGACACCAGAGGCGTCTGTGATCGTGCTGCAGTCGCTTGGCGTCGATGCGGTTGGCATCAACTGTTCGACTGGACCGAAGGAGATGGAAGCACTGATCAAGCGTATGGTGCGGTACGCAACGATTCCGGTATTTGCGAAGCCAAACAATGGCATGCCGGAGCTGATCGATGGCGAGACGAAATATACAATGACACCGGAGACGTTTGCTGAGTATGGACG
>ERZ1504242.451-NODE-451-length-12951-cov-3.404079_pt1 | contig 12951 bp, 8 predicted proteins | sample MGYA00572397_ERZ1504242 | MGnify/ENA primary metagenome ERZ1504242 (study PRJEB39906, sample SAMEA3182102) | gut metagenome | biome: human; feature: gut; material: Stool; isolation source: human stools | place: Canada | collected 2013-02-18 ... | reverse complement strand
ATATTTGGCCTGCTTGCGTCCGAAGCCGAAGACCGGAGCGGCGATCGCACCGGCCACATACGAGAACGGAGAACGGAAGAAACCCTGCAACGCATCGTTCTCCCAGCCACCGACTAAATTGAAGGTCAGCCGGGGAAAACGATCTGCATAGGCCATCCCCGCCGAAGCCATCGCCGAACGCAACTGTTGTTCGGAAGCCCGTACGTCGGGACGCCGCTGCAACAGTCCCGAAGGCAGACCGACAGGCAGACTGTCCGGAAACTCGGCTTCGATATTCATTTGACCGCGCAACACCTCCCAGTCAGGAGATTTTCCCATAAGCAATGCAATACTGTTTTCCATAATTTCGATCCTGCTCTCCAGATCCGGAATCAGGGTCGCCGTCGAAGCGTATTCCACTTTGGCCTGCTGGTAAACGGTTTCGGAGGTAAGACCGCCCTCGAACCGCAACTGCGCCTGCTGCACACCCTCGCTGCGCGTTCGGAGCGTACGACGCACGATGGAAAGCTCGTTATCCAAAGCCATCAACTGAAAATAGGCCGTCGCAACTTCCGCGACGAGAGTCATACGCATCGCACGCCAATCCTCGACCGAAGAGAGATACTCCGCCCCGCCCTTGCGCTTGGCCCAGCGCAGGTTTCCCCAAAGGTCCAGCTCCCAACTGACGGAGAGCTTGGCACTGAACTCCGGATCACGGCTCGACTCCTCGTCGGCATAATCGTTCGTTTCGTAATCAGCCAGCCCTTTGGCCGAAAAATTCGGCAAACGCTCGGCCTTGCTTATCCGATACAACTGCCGCATCTGCTCCACACGAGCCGCCGCCGCAAGCATATCCTTGTTATTTTCCAAGGTCAGCTCGATGACCCGGCGCAACGTCGAATCCCCGTAAAACTGCCACCAGCTCAGATCGGCGATGGTCAGCGAATCGGTATAGCCCGAAGCGATCTGCCCGGGCATCTCCACCTCGGGGGCCTGACAGTGCCGCACAGCCGAACAGGAAGAGAATCCGACGGTCAGTGCAGCCAAAATGACAAATATCGCAACTCGTTTCATCGTTTCTTCAGTTTTGCTTTAATCCGGTAAATCCACACGAAGAAGAAGGGCACGAAGACGATGCCGACAGAGATAGCTACCAGCATACCGAAAAAGACGCCCGTACCGATACCCTGACGGCTCGCCGACCCCGGACCCGATGCGAACACCAGCGGCAGCAGGCCGAGGATGAACGCCAGCGAGGTCATCACGATCGGGCGGAAACGCAGGTGTGCGGCCTTGAGTGCCGCCGACACCACGTCGCGGCCTTTTTCCACCTCCTCCTTGGCAAACTCTACGATCAAAATGGCATTCTTGGCCACCAGACCTACGAGCATCACCAGGCCGATCTGAAAATAGATGTTGTTTTCCAAACCGCAAACCCAGATACCCAGATAGGCACCGATTCCGGCTACGGGCAGCGAGAGAATGACCGCGACGGGCACCGACCAGCTCTCGTACTGGGCGGCGAGGAAGAGGAAGACGAACAGGAAAGCCAGCGCCAGCACAAGACCCGTCTGTCCACTCACATGCTTCTCCTGGTAAGAAAGGCCGCTCCACTCGACGCCCACCGACGCAGGCAATTTCTCACGCACGATATTTTCCAGCTCGTCCATCGCCTGTCCCGAACTGTATCCGTGAGCCGCTTCGCCCGTGATGGTCGCAGCGTTGAACATATTGAAACGCTTGATCGTACCGGCACCCGTCGTATAGTGCGTCGTACCGAGCGACGTGACGGGAATCATCGCCCCGTCGGCACCCCGTACGAAGAAGAGGTTCAGGTTGTCGCGGTAAGCCCGATAAGGCGCGTCGGCCTGAATATATACACGGTATATACGGTTGAACATATTGAAGTCATTGACGTAGATCGAACCCGTGAACGCTTTCATCGTAGAGAAGATGTCGGACATCGAAACCCCGACCAACTGCGCTTTGTCGCGATCCACGTCGAAATAAAGCTGCGGAATGTCGGCTTGCATCGAAGAGGCCAGCCCCGTAAACTCGGGCCGCTGCTCGGCATAGTGCATCAACGTATCCACCGCCCGCTGCAGATCGGCATAGCCGGCATCCCCGCGAGCTTCGAGCACCATTTCGAAACCGCCCGAGGTTCCCAGACCGGGAATGACGGCAGGCGTCGAAAGATAGACCTTGCTTTCGGGATAACGCGACAACTCGTCACGCACACGTTTCATCACTTCGCTGATATCCTCCGATTCCCGCTCCTTCCAGGACTTGAGGATCACTGTCAGTTGGCTGCGGGCCTGGTTGCTGCCCACACGAGGACTCGAACCCGTCACGTTGAGTACATACTCCACATCGGGATCCTGCATCAGAAAGGCCATCGCCCGGTCGGTCACCGTACGCGTACGCTCGATGGTCGCCCCTTCCGGAAGTTCCAGTTCGACGGTGAAATACCCCTGATCCTCCTGCGGCATGAAACTTTCGGGCACGAGTTTATTCATCAACCAGATACCGATGAGTACCACGCCGAAGGCGGCGAACATACGGCGCGAATGGGCGAGCGCCCGGCCGATCATACGGCCGTAGAGCTTATTGCCTTTCGCAAGACCGAAATTGATATACCGGAAAAACCGTTTCTTCCGGCCGCCTCTGTCGGGCTTCAACAGGTAGGCGCACATCACGGGGCTGAGCGTCAGCGCCACGACCGTAGAGATGATTACCGATACGGCGATCGTAATGGTAAACTGGCGATAGAGCTGCCCCGTAATGCCCGAAAGGAAGCTCACCGGGACGAACACGGCGCACAGCACCAGCGACATGGCGATCAACGCTCCGCTCAGGCTCCGCATCGCCTTCTTGGTCGCTTCATAGGGCGAAAGCCCCTCCTCGTTCATGATGCGATCGACGTTTTCGACCACGACGATCGCGTCATCGACCACGATACCGATGGCAAGAATCAGACCCAGCAGGGTCAGCATATTGAGCGAGAAGCCGAACACGAGCATCACGCCGAAGGTACCGATGAGCGAGATCGGCACGGCCACGATCGGAATGAGCGTCGCCCGCCAGCTCTGCAACGAAAGGAATACCACCAGAATCACCAGCAGCAACGCTTCGAAAAGCGTCTGATAGACGTGATGGATCGATTCGGAAATGTAGGTAGTCATATCGAAAGGAATCTCGTAAGAGATACCCTCCGGAAAATTGCGGCTGATCTCCTCCATGGCGGCCTTGACCAGCTCGGCGACCTCCATGGCATTGGCTCCCGGAAGCATCTTGATCTCCAGCACGGCGGCATTACCGCCGTTGATACCGCTTTCGGTATTGTAGGACGATGCTTCGAGCGAAATGCGCGCCACGTCTTTCAGGCGGATGATCGAACCGTCGGGATTGGCCCGGATGACGATATCTTCGAACTGGCTGACCGACGACAAACGTCCCTGCGCCGTAATGGGGATCGTCACGTCGAGGCCCGTCATCGGAGCCTGCCCCAGCACGCCGGCCGCCGACTCGCGGTTCTGATCCTTCAACGCGGATTGCAGATCCTTGACCGTCAGCCCCAGGTCGGCCAGCTTGTCGGGCTGCACCCAGATCTGCATGGCGTAGTAGCGGCTGCCGACGTTCGAAATACTGCCCACGCCGGGAATACGGCGCAGCAGGTCCAGCACGTTGAGCGTGGCGTAATTACTCAAATATATTTCGTCGAACTTGGGGTCGGACGAGAGCAGCGTGATGGTCATCAGTTTGCTGGCGGCCTGTTTCTCGACCGAAATACCGTTCTGCACCACCTCGGCCGGCAGGCGTGCCTCGGCCTTCTTCAGGCGGTTCTGGACATCCACGGCCGCCAGATCGGGATCGACCGAAATATCGAAGGTGACGGTCGCGGAGAAACCGCCCGAGTTGGAGCTCGACGACTCCATATAGATCATGCCGGGCGTACCGTTCAGCTCCTGCTCGATGGGGGTAGCAACGGCCTGTGTCACGGTCTGCGCGTCGGCACCGGGATAGGACGCCGAAACACGCACCACAGGCGGTACGATCTGCGGATACTGATCGACGGGCAGCAGCGCGAGGCCGATGGCGCCGACGATGACGATGATGATGGAAAGTACCGTGGAAAAGGCCGGCCGGTCGATGAAAAAGTCGGCTTTCATGGGCTCCTCCTCCTCTGGATTCGCCTCCTCTTCACGAGGAGCCACGGGTTCGACCTTCATGCCGTGCGTCAGCTTGTGATAGCCTTCGACGACGATATTTTCATACGAGGCAAGTCCTCGTTCGACGATGAAGTTATTGCCCGTTTCCGGACCCGTTTCCACGAAACGCTTCTCCACGATGCTGTCCCGGCGCACGACGAAGACATAGGCGCCGCCCTTCTCGATAATCAGGGCCTTCTTGGGAACCACGACCGCCCGTTCGAGCACGTCGAGCAGCAGTTTGACCTTAGTGAACTGTCCGGGGAGCAGGATATGGTCGGGATTGGGCATCTCGGCCCGCACGGAGAAGGTACCCGTCTGGGGATCGACCTGCGGATCGGCGAAATCGACCAGTCCCCGATAGGGATACTGCGCCCCGTCGGCCAACGTGACCGTAATATAGGGGTCCCACTTGCGGGTCGAATCCTTATGGCCCAGATTGACGTTACGGGCCTTGCTACGCAGGTAATCCAGCGCGGTCATACTGAAATCGACCCGCACCGTATCGCTCTTTACCACGGTGGCCAGCAGCGACTTGCCGCCAGGACCGACGAGCGTACCGATATCGGCGTTCCGCTCGGAAATGTAACCCGAAATGGGCGACTGCACGGTCGTGTAGCCGAGTATCATTTCAGCCTGCGTAAGGTCGGCTTCGCTCACCACCACGTCCGCCACAGCGCTCTCGTAGGAGGCGATGGCGTTATCCAGGTCGAGCTGACTGGCGGCATTCTGCTCATACAGCGGACGAATACGGTTCAGGTCGCGCTCGGCCTTCAGAGCCTGGGCCCGGGCTTTGTTCAACTGCGCCTTGGCCTTGTTCGCACGGGCGCGATAGACCGTCGGGTCGATGATGAAAAGCGTCTGGCCCTTCTTGATATAGGTTCCCTCGGCAAAGAGCATCTTCTCCAGATAACCTTCGACGCGGGCCCGGATCTCGACGAATTGCTGGGCCCGGATACGGCCCACGTACTCGCCATAGATGCTGACATCTTCGACCTGCACCGGTTCGACGGCCACCACCGGCAGTGCGGCGGCCTGCGGCCGGGGACGCAGCAACACGACGAGCAGAACGACCAGCACCACGACGGCACAGCCGATGAAGATCCAGTGCTTACGAGTCAGTTTCACCCGAATACGAGGTGTTTTGGCCGCTATTTTTTTCAGTTTCTCCAAATTCAACTCTTTCAGATTCGGTTTCATTTCATAAGTAGTTTTTATCCATAAAAGGGTTAAAGGACTTTACCCAAACCCTGCGCCAATCCTGTTCTATCCGGATAAGCGAATCATACACAATATAATACGCCTGCAACAGACGAGGCCGATCCTGTGGCGTGAATCTACAAAATGTAGAATTATTCCACACCGGAGCCTACCGGCTGTGGCGTAAAAACCCCCGGTGCCCGATAATCGCCGCCAGCCGCCCCGGATGCAGGGATTTGCCCGCAACGATAAGGGTGACGGCCAACAGGATCAAGCCGATACCCGTAGCAAGCCGCGCAGTGAACAATTCACCGAAGATCGTCACGCCGATCACCACTGCCGTCAGCGGCTCCAAAGCCCCCATAACAGCGGTCGGAGTAGAACCGATGGCATGCACGGCAACGGTCATCAACACCAGCGAAACGACCGTAGGAATCAGAGCCAGCATCGCCGCCCACCCCCACATCGAGGGTGTCGAGAGAAGCTGCAAAGGCTGGTCGGGACAACACAGCGAATACAACACGATCGCAGCCACGCCGAACAACAGCACGTAAAACGTAAGCTTCACCGACGACATATTCAACGAAGCACGGTTGACCACCACGATATAGAGCGCATACGAGAGCGACGAAGCCATGACCAGCACAACGCCCGCAGTATTGAGCACCGCACCGCCCTCACCCCGGTACAGCAACGCGATTCCGCACAGAGCCAGGGAAATGGAGAGGACCGTGACCAGCGAAATTCGCTCCCTGAAGAAAATCGCCATGATGACGGCCACCATGACCGGATAGACGAAAAGAAGGGTGGAGGCGATCCCCGCATCCATATAGTGAAAACTCATGAACAACGTGAGCGACGATACGGCGAACATCACTCCCAGCAATCCCAGCACGGAGAACTCCCGGCGCGTAATGCGCAGCGAAGTTTTCTGCACCAACAACAGGGCTGCCAGCAGTACGGCGGCAAGCGCATAGCGGTAAAACAGCACGGAATTGGTGTTTATTCCCGCCCGGTAGAGTGACAAAGCACCGAGGGGATTCATCCCGTAACTCACGGCGGCAACGATGCCGCAAAGGGTTCCTTTCGATTTCTCGCTCATGGATCGACAATTTCAACCGGCCGCAAAAATACGAAATAATTCGGCCGTTCGGTAAAGATAGCGCTTATAAATCGACCTCGGAAAAGGGAACGAGATGCGGTAATTCGTCCGGAAAGGTTAAAATATCGGCCGGGTTTCGTATCTTTGTGCCACTGTTTCCGATAACCCTCCGGAACCGCCCGGTTCCTTCGGAGCGATCCGGAACAATACGGTTTTACGGAAAATGCCTTTCGGGGCCAAATACATATCGAAATGAAAAAGTTACTTCTGATCTTTCTGCTGATCGCCGCCTGGAGTGTGCAGGCCCGCGAAGTATATCCGCTCTGCGACGACTGGCTCTTCTCGTTCCGCTACGAAAACAGCAGCGACAACGCCCGCTGTGTCACGCTGCCGCACACCTGGAACCTCGATGCACTGGCCGGGACGATCCCATACCTGCGCACGACCGCCGACTATCAGCGCAAACTCTACGTACCGCAGACCTGGACCGGAAAGCGGCTCTTCCTGAAATTCTACGGCGTGGAGAGCGTCGCCCACCTCTTCGTAAACGGAACTTACGTCGGCGAGCACCGGGGCGGAACGACCGCTTTCGTCTTCGAAATCACCGACCGGGTGAAATACGGCAGCGAAAACCTGCTTCGCGTAGCCGTGAGCAACGCCATTACGGGCGACGTGCTGCCGCTCTCGTCCATCCACAACATCTACGGCGGCATCAGCCGGGAGGTAGAACTCATCGTCACCGACTCCACCGCCGTATCGCCTCTGTATCTGGGCTCGTCGGGAGTCCTGATCCACCCCCGGGCCGTATCGACCGAACGGGCCGAAGCCGAGGCCGAAATCCACCTCATCTCGAAAGGCGACAACTTCTGCCGCGTGACCCTCGAAGCGTTCGATCCGGACGGAATTCAGGCCGCAGCCAAAACGATAAAGGCCAAACTCGACGGCAAACCCGTCGTCATCCCCTTCACGGTCGAAAATCCCCGACTGTGGGACCTCGATCACCCCAACCTCTATCGAATGCGGGTATCCGTCGAGAGCGACACCTCGCGCGATGAGATCGAAATCGCCACGGGCTTCCGCAACATCCGCGTCACACCCGAAGAGGGTTTCCGCCTCAACGACTCGCTCGTTCGGGTTCACGGCGTAACGCTCTACTACGACCGTCCGGGCACGGGTAGCGCTATGGAGGCGGAGGACTATGCCGAAGATTTCGCTTTCATACGCGAGTTGGGAGCCAATGCCCTGCGCTCGCCCGCAGGACCGCACGCCCCCTGTCTGTACGACCTCTGCGACCGCACAGGCGTACTGGTCTGGATCGACTTGCCGCTGATCCGGGCACCTTTCCTCAGCGACGTTTCCTATTATCCGAACCCGCAACTCGAGGCGAACGGTCGCCAGCAACTGCGCGAAATCATCGCCCAGCATATCAACCGGCCGTCAGTGGTCATCTGGGGACTCTTCGACTGCCTCTGGCAACGGGGCGAAAACCCCGTGCCCTATGTGCGGACACTGAACGAACTGGCAAAAAAAATGGACCGCAGCCGCCCGACGGCGGCCACCAGCAACCAGGACGGAGAACTGAACCAGATCACCGACCTGATCGTATGGGCGCAGAACATCGGCTGGGACAAAGGCCGCACGGAAGACCTCGAAATCTGGCTCGGCCAGCTTCGGTCGGGGTGGAACCAGCTCCGTTCGGGCATCTGCTACGGTGAAGCGGGGCAGATCGAACAACAAGGCGATCCGGCTCGCCGACGCCGCTCGAACAGCCTGCTCTGGCAGCCGGAAGGACGGCAGACCCGTTTTCATGAAGATTACACGAAATACCTGGCACAAGACACGCTGCTGTGGGGAACCTGGATCAACACCCTGTTCGACTACGGCTCGGCCCGCCGTCCGCAGGGCGTGGAGGCTACGGGGCTCGTCACGCTGGACCGACGACGCCGCAAGGACGCTTTCCATCTTTACAAGGCTTTGTGGAACAACACCGAACCTACGCTCCACATCGCCGGACGCCGGGAGGATGAGCGTAACGGCGACTTGCAGACCGTAACCGTCTATTCTTCGGCCGGAGAGCCGGTCGTAACCCTCTCGGGCGACACGCTCGCGGTCGAGCAATACGCACCGTGCATCTACCGCTGCGACTCGGTACGGCTCAACGGCCGGATGAAGATAGAAGCGAAAGCCGGGGATTTATACGACGAAACGTTCCTTACCGGAAACTGCGCCTTAGTAGCTCCGCCGCGTCGGGACCCTCAGCAAACAGCAGGTCTGCGACTGACAAATTAGGCGCGAAAGGCAGCCAGTCGGAAAAGACCTGGAAATAGGACTCGGCATGAAACGCCGGGTCCTCTTTTTGTTTGGGCCGCAGATCGAGGTCGCCGGGAGCGGCTTCGACGTATTGCTCCGAAATACGGGGGCGGTTCTGCACATTCAGTTTTTGAAGCAGCACTTCCGTCAGTTCGAGGTCGTAATCGACCAGAAAATCGTATTCCCGCCGATAGAAAGGCTCGAACGAGGAGCGGTAGTGATCGAAATAGGGCGATCCCCGGTAAGCCGACACCAACGAAATCCAATGCTGGTGCTGCCACCGCTTCGAATAGTCGAGCCGCACATCCCGCATCGGCGTACGGGGACGGTTGGCATGCCGCACGTGCACCGTGAGGTCCATCACGCCGCCCGAAGCGAGAATTTGCGCCCGGTTGCGCTCGGAACGCTTGACAAAATGTTCCCCGAGGTCGATGACGCAATCGTCGCACAGCAGGTGTGCGAAATATTCGACCGACCCCAAATAGGCTGCAGGCAGAATCGTCATGGTCGTTCCGGTTGATTTTCAGGATCGGCCCAATCGCCGTTAGCCTTGATAAGCGCCACGAGCCGATCGAGCGCCTCCTCCTGAGGGATGTTCTTCTCCACCACCGTGCGCCCCTTGTAAAGGGTGATACGCCCCGGAGCGGCGCCCACGTAGCCGTAATCGGCGTCGGCCATCTCGCCGGGTCCGTTTACGATACAACCCATCACGCCGATTTTCAAATTTTTAAGGTGCGAGGTTCGGGCACGGATCGCCGTGAGCGTTCCCTCTATATCATAAAGCGTACGACCGCAGCTCGGGCAGGCGATGTATTCGGTGCGGGACATCCGCACGCGGGCCGCCTGCAGGATCATCAGCTCGATCTCCGCGATCTCCTTTTCCGAAAGGTGCGGCGCGTCGATCCGAATGCCGTCCGCCAACCCGTCCAGAAAGAGCGGCCCCAGATCGGCGGCGGCTTTGACGGCGACGGCTTCGACCGTCGGATCCTCGTAACGGCGGCACACCGCGACAGGTTCGTCCACCCGGTCGAGGCTCAGGATCGCGGCCCGCAGCTCGGCCGTAGGATTCTCGGTCAGGGCTTCGATCACCCGCCAGTCGGCAGGCAACTCGGAGTGAATCAAGGGAGTTTGTATATCGCTCCGCCGACAATATCGCGTCGGCGTATAGCGCTCCGGATATTTGACGGCGAACTCCCCGCTGCGGCGGGCAAAATGATCGACCAAAAGCTGTGCTACCGGAATCTCGTTTTCGGGCGCTTCGGTCAGCGAAACGCGGATCGTATCGCCGATACCGTCCGCCAAAAGCGCTCCGATACCGACAGCACTCTTGATGCGCCCCTCGATCCCGTTCCCTGCCTCGGTGACGCCCAGGTGGAGCGGATAATCCATCCCTTCCCGCTCCATCGCGTCCACCAGAAGCCGGTAGGCCGCCACCATGACCCGCGTATTGCTCGACTTCATCGACACCACAACCTGATCGAACGCCTTCTCGCGACAGACGCGCAGGAACTCCATCGCCGAGGCTACCATGCCTTCGGGCGTATCGCCCCACTCGTCGAAAACGCGCTTCGAGAGCGAACCGTGATTCACGCCTATGCGGATCGCCACACCGCGCTCCCGGCATCGGTCGATGAGGGCTTCGAACTCCCCGTGCGACGAGTTATAGTTTCCGGGATTGATACGCACCTTATCCACGTATTTCGCAGCGATCGCAGCCACTTCGGGCACGAAATGGATGTCCGCAACGACGGCGGCATCGCACCCCTCCTCCCGCAAACGGCGGACGATCCGCTGCAAATTCTCTCCCTCCCGACACCCCTGGGCCGTCAGCCGGACGATCGGCCCCCCGGCCCGGAAAATGCGTTCGATCTGCCGGACGCAGGCTTCGGTATCCTTGGTGTCGGTATTGGTCATCGACTGCACGGCGATCGGACGATTCCCTCCGATCACAACCCGTCCGATGCGGACTTCACGGCTCGGGCGGCGTTCATACTTGGTCAAATTCATGTCCTGCCAGAATTTATTACTACAAAGGTAGTAAAAATGAAGGCAGGATAAAACAGACATTCGCGTTTTATCCTGCACAAACCAGAATAACGACCGTTCGGCGGCACCGCGCTATCGGGCAGTCATATTCTCCAACTCCTTGAGGATGTAGTAGCGGTTCAGGGAAACCAGAGCCTTCTTTTCGTCCAGATAACGGTAAATGGCCGTAATGCCGCAGGCGAGCCGGACCGTCGCGTCCCGATCGGGCGAAGCGGCCGCGAAATCGAACAGCAGCTCGGCGAATTTTTCCAGGTTCTCGTCGCTGAAGCCATACTCGCGGGTCAGCACGCCGATAAAGTCCTCCCGGGCCAGCAGAGTGTCGATATCCAGATCGAGCGCCTCCGCCAACTCCGTCCAGGCGGTTTCGCAAACGGCCTCTCCCGCCCCGCTTCTCCGCAGGATGCCCGCCTTCTGCAAAAGGGCTTCGATGAGTTTGCCGATCTTGTCGATCTCCCGCAGGATGTAATCTTCCATAATAATTATATATATCCCACATACCATTAACCTTAAACGCAAAACCTGTAATAAGAAATTCTGCATCAAGAATACTGATAGCTCATACCGTTACAAACCTCTCAATCGATCTTCTTTCGCCTCTTGTTCGTGCATACAACTCGAATATTCAATGGCCAAATTGATTAAACCGTCCTCTCCTCTTAAAGAAATGACAATCTCCGTACGAAAACTCGGAGACCAATATGCCCAATAACTTAAATGTCCCGAATACACCTCATAACCCTCTTCTGTGCGATACCGTGCATAGGAGGGATCACTCCAATGCACTGATTCTCCCGGAACCCCATATTTTTCAGAAAGCAGTGATACCAGTTCTTTGTAATCACTTATGCAACCATCTACCGAAATATTCGTAAAATAATATTTGGCACGAACCAATTTGTCATCTGAAGTGAAAAAATAGAGGACATCACATAACTTATTCGCCACACTCGAACTGAACGAATAAACATTCGGATTAAGTATCTGTCCCGTCCATTCATTTTTACGTCCCTCCTTTTCTACAATTTGCGACATAGAGTCGCCCCATCTTGCATTTCTAAAATCGTTTGATCCATCGTCTGCTTTAGCAACAGAAACAAAATACATCAATGGAGTTTCTGGTGACTCCACAATTTTCATCAGAGAGGCAGTAATCACTACTGTCAAATCCGTGCCTTTTGCCCAAAGCCTCATCACAAAATTCCCATTATCATCAGAATAGTCGTCCTGTTTATGATCCGGTTCCCCCAATCTTACATACAATAACGAATCCATATATCGCAGCAGTTCCGTTTCATCGGTATTCGCTATCTGTTCTGGATGAATATATGTAAAAAACATATCCGGTTTCCTTGTCTCTTCGTTTATGGTGTACAATGTAAATCCATTATATTTCCCGATGCAAAATCTATTACTTCTTTCTAAAATAGGTTGTAACTCACTATGATATATTGGCTTATTTGTAACCAATAAACGCCACTTCGGAGGCCGGGTAACAGACGGGTAACAGAATCGAATGAAAAACCCTCTCAACGCCCGATCTATCGGTCTGTCGAGAGGGGTATTCAACGCAACTGATACGGGGCTATCAGTACCGCAAAGATAATGAATTATTTGGATTTCTATTGCTTGGTGTAGATTATCGCATTCTCGGCCTCGGTCAAGCCATAATCCCACATTTTGAAAGAGGAGGCGTCGATGACCTTGATGTTGCGCTGATCTTCGCTGTTTACTACTTCGCCGTCCGTTCCGTATTCAAAGAATGAGATCGTCGGGATTGCTCCCTCATATTTTACGTCGATTGAGTAATAGCAGGTCGATGAGCCGCTGATCTCTTGAAATCGGGTGTCGGTTATGACGGCGGTTCCGTATGCTGTAAAATCCGGGAAAAGGATTACCGTCGGCTTGATCTCTTCCGGCTCGGAATAGGGCTGAAAGACGATGGTTTCCGTATAGGAACCGGCGGATGATAACTTATCCTCATGGAACCCGATATATCTGCCGTTCAAAGTCTGCCAAATCTGTTTGACGGTTTCGTCCATCTCCGGCTTTGGGGTATCGTCTTTGGAGCAAGCTGCGATGCAAAGGGATAGGAATAGAATAGATAAG
>ERZ1504242.420-NODE-420-length-13666-cov-2.641981_pt1 | contig 13666 bp, 8 predicted proteins | sample MGYA00572397_ERZ1504242 | MGnify/ENA primary metagenome ERZ1504242 (study PRJEB39906, sample SAMEA3182102) | gut metagenome | biome: human; feature: gut; material: Stool; isolation source: human stools | place: Canada | collected 2013-02-18 ... | reverse complement strand
GTTGTGTATTTTAAGAATTTTTATTAATTTTGCCCCGGATTAGCGTTCCATGTCGAGGTTGACGAATAGAATATTGCTGGCAGCTTTGCTCGGTCTGTTCCTTACAGCGCCCGGCATCGTCCGTTCGCAGGGTTTCAACGCCAGGACGCTGCAGCGTGCCCAGCAGCGCGGGGAGACGGGGAACCTTTACGGTACGAACCCTTACGAGCAGACCGGCGAGGAGGGGGAGGAGGGCCAGGACGGCCAGCCGCAGGATACGACCAAGAAGGAACGCCGGATCCGCAAGCCGCTCGAATCGTATTTTTTCAGCGATTCGATCCGCGCCCTGAACAATTTTCGCTGGAGCGTCAAGCGCGACTACAACCGCGTGGAGATAAGCCCGCTCGACACGACGCTCACCGACTGGCGCATCGACTACCCCTTCTTCCGCGAGGAGGTGGGCGACATCGCGCAGGGCGCCCTCGGGCAGACATCGCTGCCGATGAACTATTTCCGGCGGCCGCAGTTCTTTGATTTCAGTTTTGCGAGCCCCTACTATGCGTATACGTACGACATGGAGAACGTTCCGTTCTACAATACGAAGAAGCCCATCATCCGCATGACGTACCTCGAGTCGGGGCAGAAGCGTTTCCGGGAGGAGAACTTCAATATCATGCACGCGCAGAATATTTCGCCCACGACCGGGTTCAACGTCGACTACAAGGCACGGGGAACGCGCGGACAATATGTCTGGTCACGGACGAAGAACCACAACCTGTCGGTCGCCTTCAGCCATACGGGCAAGCGCTATTCGGTGCATGCGGCCTATTACAACAACCACATCGAACAGCAGGAGAACGGCGGCGTGGTCGGGACATGGGCTATCGCAGATACGACGTTCCAGATGCCTTCGGGCGTGCCGATGAAGCTGTCGGATGCCGAGGCGCAGAACACTTACCGCAACAACGCCTTTTTCATCACGCAGTCCTACGCCCTGCCGTTGCAACGCGTGACGGAGAACGACTTTTCGCTCGCCGACCTGTCGGCGGTCTATATCGGCCATTCGTTCCAGTACAGTTCGTGGAGCAAGGTCTATTCGGACAAATATGCGCGGTATATCGACGAAAGGGCGCACCGGGACGAACAGGGCAATTTCGTGCCCGATACGCTGGACTACTACCAGAACTGGTATATCAACCCCGACCAGACGCGCGACTCGATCTACGAGCGTGTGATTTCGAACCGCTTCTTCGTGCAGGCACAGCCTTGGGATCGTAACGGCGTGGTAGGCACGATTGATGCAGGCATCGGTATCGACATGCATACCTACTCGCAATTCGAAATGAGGGATTACCAGACGGGAAAGTATACGAAGGTCAACAAGACCAGCTATTTCGCATACGGTTCCGTCGGAGGAAAGATAAAGAAATATGTCGACTGGGACGCGAACCTCAAGTTCTACCCGTCGGGATACAGAGGCGGAGACCTCACCATCGGCGCCCACCTGGCGCTGACGGGATATCTCCGCGGACACCCCCTGATTCTCGAAGGCCGGTTCACGATGGACCGCCGCTCGCCGAACTACTGGCAGGAGAATCTGTTCTCTAACCATTATATATGGAACACTCCTTTAAGCAAGGAGAATGAAACTCGGTTTGAGGTCAAGTTTTCGGTTCCCGATTTCGCGTTCGAAGCGGGGGCATGGCAGGGAGTCGTCTCCGACAAGATTTACTATGCGTCGGACAGCAACGTCGCCCAGCACAGCGGCAACGTCAGCCTCACGAGTGTGTATGCTCGCAAAGATTTCCGCTTAGGCGGACTTCATTTGGACAACAGGGTATTGTTGCAGTGGAGTACGAATCAAGAAGTTGCACCCGTTCCGCTTTTGAGCGCGTTCCTTTCGTATTATTACGAGTTCTGGGTCGTGCGCAACGTATTACGCCTTCAGATCGGTTTGGACGGACGCTATAACACGCGTTATTATGCGCCCAGTTACAACCCTGCGCTGTCGGCCTATTACAACCAACGGGACGTCGAAGTAGGCAATTACCCCTACATGGACGCCTTCGTCATGGGAAAGTGGAAGAGAATGCGGATATTCCTCAAATATCAGCATGTGAACAAGGGACTGTTCGGAAACGGGGAGTATTTCTCCGCGGCGGGTTACCCGCTCAATCCGGGCATGTTTAAAATCGGTATCTCATGGGGTTTCTATGATTAGCGTATTGTTCTGCGCGGTATGAACTGCCCGCAAAACAACATTTTATGTTAAAAAAGACAGTTTTAACTTTTGCGTTCTTAACAATCCTGACGACTTTTTACGGCTTTAACGCCCAGTTCAGCACACCCGTGACGGACGACATGCTGCTGAACGACGATGCGGCCGATTTCGGCAATTCGCTGCTCGGTGAGGGCGACTATGTGATCTCGGCTTATGACAATGTCATTCGCAACATCAGCGAAAAAGAGGGCCACGACTGGCGCCTGATGAGCGCCATCGCCTACCATGAATCGCGGTTCACGCCCGACATCACCTCGCGCAGCGGGGCCCGCGGGCTGATGCAGATCATGCCCTCGGTGGCACGCCAGTTCGACGTCCCGACCGAGCAGGTCTCCAATCCCGAGACCAACATATGGTTGGCCAACAAGCTGATGTCGAAGATTATGAACACGCTCCGTTTCCCCGAGGGGACTCCCGAGAAGGATCGGATGAGCATCATCCTGGCCTCGTACAACAGCGGGATCGGCCATGTGAACGATGCGAGGCGCCTGGCACGGCTCAACGGCGAGGATCCCAATTCGTGGGAGGTCGTGGCCCGCTACCTGCAACTCAAGGCGCAGCCCGAGTATTACGAGAGCGAGGCGGTCAAGTGCGGACGTTTCACCGGCAGCCGGCAGACGCTGGCCTACGTGAACGACGTGATAGGACGCTATGACAAATACTGCCGGATTGCTCGGAGATAACTCCGGCAGGAATTGAAAAGTCTGAATCTACAGCAAAAAGGCTGAACCCAGGGGTTCAGCCTTTTCTCTTTATATCTTCTGAGTTGCCGGCGGACTTGTCCGGCGCCGGGTCAATAGACCCACTGGAAATCGTCGACGTACATTACATTCGTCGTGCAGCCCACCATGTAATCGCCGTAGGCACTCGTGGAGCAGGAGATGATGATGCTGTACTTGCCGGTGGGGCGTCCCGCAGCCGGGTCGTAGAAGTTGAGCGGCAGGGTGGCCTCTACCATTTGCTCGCCTTCGGTCGACTTGTCGACGAACAGCGACCCGTAGGCGATGAGTTTCCCTTCTGCGGTCTGGGTGGTTTCCGCCGGATCCCAAATGCCCGTGGGGTCTTTGGTGCCCGAAGCGACCCGGTGCCGGGCGTTCCAGTCGATGATGGCGACGAAAATGCGGGCTTTGTCCGGGTCGCCTATGCCGACCGGGGCCCCGGAATGTTTGCTTGCGTCGATCGTGCCCAGTGTCGCGTGGTATTTCACCTTCATGCCCGAAGGGCGCGCCGTCCAGTTGTAGGGCTGTCCGAATTCTACTACGCCCGTCCACAGGCCGTCTTTGTAGAAGATGCCGGACATCAGGTTGCCGGCTGCGATGTTGACGAGGAGAGGGGCTGCCGCGGCCAGTTTCGCGCAATAGCTGCCGCCCATTCCGTTGAAAGTCCCCTGCCTACAGAGCTTATCCGCAAATGTGTTGTTACCGCTGGCCCAGAACTCCGCATTCGTATTTTCGCTCGTGAAGCACGACAAGCCCGGGTTTTCCATGTTCCCGTCGGGAATCGTGTCGCCCGCGGGGGCCGTGTATTCGGCGGTTTCGGTCTGCTGCCCGCCGACGAGAAGCCGGAATTCATACGTTTGCCCGGCGTAGACGCCCTTGGTCGTGACGAGGCGTTTTACGGGGATGCCCGCATCGTTGGTGAGGCTTGTCCATTCGGGTGCGATCGAGCTCGTAAAGATGCCGCTTTCGTCCTGTGCGCCCTTCTGCGTCGTCTGCCAGTCGGCGGTACCCTTCAGACGGTACTGGATTTCGGCGGTGGCGTAATCTTCGGGCGTAACCATCGTGGTTACGACGGCCGTGTTGTTCCAGAGGTCGATCTCGCGGACACCGATCTTCACGTTGGTGGGCTGGACATGGAGCATCCACCGCTCCGTGCGGCCGTGGCAGGTGACGTCGACCAGACGAACCGTTTCGAAGCCCGTGGCGGAAAGTTCCTCGGCCGTGGGCGAGTAGGCGGTGATGTCGGCAGGCCCCAGCTTGAGGCTGGTGACCGTGACGGCCTTCAGGTCGGTGCCTTCGGCGACATAGGCCGTGGCCGTACGCGCCTGCGTGTCGATCAGTGTCGATCCGATCTGCCCGGCGACGGTGAACGACCGGGCTATGGGCTGCTCGGCCACGATCGTCCACTCGTAGTCCTGGTAGAGCGAGAGCGTGACATAGAGCGGCGCCCGCAGGTCGAACTCCCCGCTCAGCGGCTGCGAAGTCCTGATCTGGCTGATGAATTTCTCTTTGTCGGTCATCATCGGGTTGGATGTGGCGACATCGAATTCCGCCTTGTCGATGGTGACCTTGCGGATATCGGTCTTCTCGTCCAGCGTGAGCGTCACGGTACGGTTCACGAGGCTGATGCCGGTCACCGTGAACCCCTCGCCTTCGATGCTGCGGATGCTGAGTTCGATGGTGGGATACGGTAGGTCGTTCTCGATGCACGACGCTGCCAGCAGGAGCGCCGCCGCCGAAAAGAGTATGCGTAGGTATTTCATAGTTTACTGCTTTTTCTTGTCCCACAAATGTATCGTCATACCGAAGTTGATGGCCGCGATATTGAGCCGGAAACGCATGTTCGAAGCCTTGCGTGAACCGATCTTGTTGCCGTCGGCATCCTTCTGGGTGATGCTCGTATACTGTATGCCGCCCAGCCCGAACGAAATCGTCGCACAGACGTTGGGGAAGATGTATACGGCAGCTCCCGGGTTGAACGCCAGCTTTACCTGCGTTTTGTCGTTGTAGGTGCGGTTGGGTGCGCCTCCTTCGTTATGATCCGGGTCGTATGCGAAGCTCGAATGTCCCGTCGAGAGCGCCAGCTCGAACTCGGCGAAGAGTCCGAAGCGTCCTTTGGGGTCGAGCCCCGCATAAGAACGGTGGAAAATGCCGAATGAGTATTCGTCGCTCGAAAGATCGACGTAGGGGAGCTGCCCCGAGAGGTCGTTGCCCTCGCCCGCATCGAAATAGGTGTTGTCGAGCGTGCCGCCCATGTGGCTGTATCCGAAACGGATGCCGATGCAGTTGTTATCGCGGTAGAAATAACCGACGAAGGGTTTTACCGTTGCGATCGTGGCATCCGCATCGATGTTGTCGAAGATGAGCATGAGGTCGGTGTCGTCGCTCGAAACCGTACCGTAGGAGGCCGTAAGACCCATCATCACTTCGCCCTTGTAGGCGAATTTGAGTTTGTTGATCTCGCGGTCGATGCGGCGGCGCGTGGGCAGGAAACGCTCCACCTGGGGACGCTTGTGCTTTTCGGCCGGCATGGCTGCGGGCATCGGCGCCGAGGGTGCCGCCGGGGCGCCGAGGGTGCCCGCTGCGGCTGCGGTGCCCGTTTCTGCGGCGAGTCCCGAAGCTGTTTCCGCCGTGGCTTCGGTGCCCGTTCCGGGGGTGTCCGAAGTTTCCGGGGGCACGGTGTCCTCGTTGCCGGAGGGGGTTTCTTCGACTGCGGCCGTAGCGGCCCGCTGCACTGCGGGGAGGGCTTGTTCCGTCTCCGCTGCGGCGCCGAGCGTGATGAATACCGATAAAATGGAAAGTATGATTCGTTTCATGTGCGTGCCGTGTTTAGAGATAGAATGCCATGCCGAGCCCTATCGAGAAGATATTGACTTTGAAGTTCATCATGCTGGCGTCGCGCTTGCCGACCGTCACCTGGTTGTGTACCTGCTTGGTGTGGCTGTAACTGATGCCCATCACGCCGACGTTGACCTCGACGGCCATGTTGTTCGTGGCGAAGGCGATGATACCCGGCGAGATGCCCAGCGAGAAGGTATAGCCCGTCTGGTAGGTGCCCTTCACCGGGGAGTCCTTGGCAAAGCGTGCCTGCGTACCGCCGCCCGAGAGCTGCATCTCGTTGAAGAGCGCGAAACGCTTGTTGCGGCCCAGCGGGATGTACTGGCGCCAGATCATGGCCACCGAATAGCTCTGTTGCAGCGAATAGCAGTCGTTCAGTTCGAAATTCAGGTCGGAGTCCTCGCCGCCCAAGTTGAGGTCGGCCTTGTCCAGCTTGAGCAGCGAGCGCGAATAGATGAAACGGCCTCCGAGTGCCATGTTGTCGCGGAAGGCATAGGCGATCATCGGGCTGACCTTGAACGTGTAGCCCTTCGATTCGATGCCCTCGATGACCAGGAACCTGTACGTATCGTTCGAGTGGGTCGAGTAGGAGGCCGTTCCTCCGAAGATCCATTGCCCGCGCGGGACGAAGAGGTTGTGTTTTTCGGTAAGGCCGCGCTGGCGCCGCATTTCGTTGACGGTCTGAGGACGTTCCTCGTGCTGCATGCAGCTCGTGCTGTCGGCCTGCGGGGCGAGGGACGCCGCGGCGTTCGTCTGTTGTGCACGGCTCTCCGGCGCCGTGCCTGCCAGGAGCAGGAGTGCCAGGAGCGTACTGGTGGTTATCTTGCGCATTGTTGTGCGTTTACGTTTAATCGTTAATATACCCATTCGAAATCGTCGACGTACATCACGTTTTTCGAGCAACCGGTGAAATAATCGCCGTAAGCGTTGCAGGCACATGAGATCACGAGCGAATACTTCCCTTCGGCAGGGCGCGTCTCGTCGTCGTACCATACGATGTCTAATTCGGCGTCCTGCATATCCTCGCCATCCGTCGATTGCGTGATCCAGAGCGATCCGTATCCCAGGATTTTGCCTTCCGATACGTTGTCGATGCCTTTTTCCGGATCCCATGCACCTTTGGTGGTCGTCATGCCGGATACGACCTCATGCGGGGCGTTCCAGTCGACGATCGCGACGAAAATACGAGCCATGTCCGGATCGCCCTTTTTGATATAGGGACAAATATCGCCCGAGGTGCGTACTTTGTCGACCGTGCCGACGTGGGCATGGTATTTTACCTTCATTGCCGAAGGACGTGCCGTAAATGCGTATGTTTGTCCGAACTGGACGGTGCCTGTGAAACTTTTATAGGCGAATTCTCCTGTGAACAGGTTGCCTGCGGCCAATACCAGCATATTGGTGCTGGTTAGTTTTGCAGCCGGTGCAGACTTCCCGAATTTCACGTCGGTAGAGGTGCAGAGCGTTTTTGTCATGGTATTGTTGCCGCTGCTCCAGAACGATTCTCCCGCGGCGTTGGGAAAAGCGAAGCCTCCGGTCATGCTCCAGCCCGACATGTCGCCGTTGGGGATTGGCTGTACCTCTCCGGCCGTAAATGTTCCGGTAGTTTCCGTGCCGTTGATAATGGCTCTGAAGTCGTAGCTGTGTGTCGCGATGATTCCCGTGCCGGCGGCCTGCGTATATACGGTTTGCTCTTTTACGGTTTGCGGAACCCACTGGGGCGCATAGGTCGCCGTGATGAAATCGTCGCCCTGCGACGTCCCTGCCATCGGCTGCCACTCGCCGGCGCTGCTGCGCAGGCCGAATTGCACGGTGGTGCCGGGCGTGAAAGAAACCACGCGCAGCGTGACCGTATTGGCCCACAGGTCGTAGTCGTCCGCCGTTACGGGAACCAGCCCCTCCAGGCGGTAGGTCGTAGCGACCTCCGAGGAACCGCCGTTGGCGTCCTCGATGCGGAGCGTCACTTTCTGGTCGCCGGCCTGGCACGAAGCGAAGAACGCATCGGAGAGCGTCAGCCGGACGTTGTATTTGTCGACCGGTTCGAGGGAGATGCCCTCGGTCGTGCCGTTGAGCGCGTCGTAGCTCTTGTCGCCTACCGAAACCGTGAACCGGGTCAGTTCCGAGAAGGCCAGGATCCGGTATTTCTTCTCCCCGGAAACGTATTTCTGGATTTCGGCGATGTCGAACCCTTCGCTGATGACGGCCGGATCGGGGCTGAAGATGATTTCGTCGTCCTTGTCGTCGGTACCGGGGTCGACGCTGATCAGCACACAGTCGATATAACCGGGCAGATCGGGCGAATATTTGAACGTGAGGGTATACTTGCCGCCGGCTTTGACATTGGGGATGTAATCTTCCATTTCCACGTTCTTACCCTCGACATGCGTTCCGCGGAAGAGCCAGGCCAACGACGTCATGCCTGCGGGCAGGGTGTAATAACCCGTCCCTTCGGCCGTGAACCTGAGCGCCGGGACGCTGCCCGCTTCGGCGGCTTGCTCGTCGACCTTTTCCCCGCCGGCGATCCATACGGAATAGCCGGGGGCGAGGTTCTGGAGGATCGAATCGTCGAATTTCACCTCTACGACGGTGTTCACGATTTGGCAGACGACCGCAACGTTTGTGGTTTCGCCGGGTTTGACGGTGAACGTCTCCTCGCCCTTGTATAACCGTTTCGTGAAATCGGCGGGGGCTTCCTCTCCGGCTTCGACCGCTACGCGGTAGGTGCCGGCCAACAGTTCCAACCGTTCGGGACAGGCCTCTTTCGAGGTGTATTTGCGCAGCAGGCCGCCCTCGTCGTTGTAGATGTAGACGGTCTGGTGCTGCAACGGGTCGTATTCGCCGGTGTCGGCTGTCTGCCGGGTCGAGACCGTCATCGCCATGACGCCCGTGCGATTGTCGCTGCCCGCGGCGGAGTCGTCTTTCGAGCAGGCCGCGCCGAGGAGCACCGCGAGCAGTACGGCAAAATATGAGATATATCGTTTCATTATCGGTCGGCTTTAGTGGACGATGAGTTTGACAGTCTTGTGTGTCAGTACATTATCGTTGTCCGTCACGTCGAGGACGAAATTATGCTCGCCCGGGATTTCCAGCAGTATCTCGACGAATTTGGTGATCGAGAAGGTCACCGACGTTCGGTTCTTTACCTGCTCGTTGATCGGGAACCCGAATTCGCCGTGCAGGACTTCGACCAGTTCGTCGGGGATGTCGCAGATGTCGAATTTCTCCGGCAGGTTGATCTCCGGCAGCAGCGGCCTCAGCGTTTCGGAGTCGATCGTCACGAAGAACGACTTGATGCCTTTGTCGGCCTCGATGTCGATGTCGATCACCATGTCCTTCTGCACTTCGTATTGCTGGTCGATGTCGTAGCCGCGCCACGTGATCCGGGGGCCCGTCTGCCCCGAGCTTTTATCGACTACGAGCGTCAGTACGGCTTCGGACGAGACGCCTTTTGCATCGGTCATCGTGAAGGCGAAGGTGTGCGTACCGTCGAATTCATAGAGCGCCCTGATCTGCCCTGCGATGTTGAAACTCTTGGCCGTCTGTCCTTTGAGCTCGCTGCCTACGGGGTAGCCGAAGCCCTTGAGGATAATCCCTGCCGCCGAAGATGCGTCGAGGGCGCAGAGGTCGAATGTTTGGGGCAACTGGATGGCGGACATCGACGCCAGGAACTGGCTGTTGGTGGAGCCGACGGTCACTTGCAGCGATTCGATGCCGTTGGGCGAGGAGAGGTCGAATGCGAACGGTTCGATGCAGTTCCCTTCCGCGTCGAACATGGCGTCGGTCAGCGTGAAGGGCTGCGTCATGTCGTGCCCGGGCCAGGTGAGCGCCGGGGCGTTGGGGTCTTCGAGGAGCTCTTCCCCGAGGTTTTCCGTACCGTCGACGACGAACTTGTTGTCCTGGAGGATGCTGTTGTCGACTTTGACCGAGAAGAGGATGTTGCCCTTGTCGGCGTAGCCGATTACGACCGAAACCTTGCGCCACTGCCCGGCCTTGACCCCGGTGATCTGCTTGCTGAATTTAGCGGGGACACCGGTGTCGGCGAAGGTGCCGTCGAATGCGAAGTTCAGGGTGTTTTCCAGGGCCAGCGGTTTGAAATAGGCCGCCCGGGTCTCGGTTTTGGAGAAATCCAGGCTGGTATCGCCCAGCGATACGGTGGCCTTGCTGGTGTCGGCAAGCATGTCGGCCAGCTCGGGCGAATATTCCACCGAGACCTTGATGTTCTGCAGGGTGCAGACCACCTCTTCGGGCGAGGTCGTCTGTGCCTTGGTGATCGTAAAGTCGCTCGTCGCACCGTAGACGGGGTGTTCCCAGTCCGCGCCGGGCATCGTGTCTTCCGAACGGACTTCCATGCGGTAGACGCCCACCTTCAGTTCCATCGGCGTCTTGAGCTGCTCCTTGAGCTCGGCATAGGTCATTTCGAGTACCTGCGCGTTGTCGGCGTCGAGGATCTCCACGATAAAGCTGTCCACGTCGGGAGCCGTGGCGCGCGTCCCGGATGCGGTGCGTGCGGCCTGCGTCTCATCCGACGTGTCGTCGGGACGGATTTCGGTTTCGTCGTAGACGACCGTCATCGAGAGGTTGCCGATCGACAGATAGCCGGTCATCCCGGCGGGCTCGGGGTTCGGATCCTCCTTGTACGGGGGCTCTTCGTTTACACAGCCGGTTGCGAAGAGTGCCGCAACCGCTAACATCGTGAGAAATTTGGTAAATGTTTTCATATCTTTCCCTGTTTTTATTTCTTTTCGGTATCGTCGATGGCTCCCTCGTTGACCTCGCAGTCGAGCGTCCGGGTATCAGTGTAACTGTCGCCGAGTGTGATGGTCAGCGTGGCGCTGCCCGCGTTTTTTGCATCGTAGGTGATGATGTGGCAGGTGCGCGGCGTCGTGGCGTCGAGCGTCTGGGCGGAGAAAGTCACTTCGGGGCCTTCCCCCGTGCCCGTCGGGCTCTGGCGGCGTGCCGTGCCGGTCACCGTGAGCCGCGTGCCGCCCTTGACGAACACCGGTTCGTCGGCAGGGTCGCTGCCGGGCGTGAAGGCGAATTCATTGCCCGAGGCCGTCGTCACGGTGAACCTGGCGTCGTGGAAATAGGCGAGGAACTGCTCCGTGGCGCGGATTACCACCTGCGAATTGGCCACCGTGGCGGTCAGGTCTGCATTTACCGTGCGCCGGGGCAGCACTTCGATCTTTTGTTCGGCATAATAGTAAGGTTTGCCGGCTCCTTCCGCATCGGGGTCGCCGTGGGCGATCGCGACGGTGTAGGCGCCCATCCGGAAGACGGTTTGGCTCTGCTCGAACTCGGTGAGCGTATCCCATTTCTGCGTGCCCGTTTCGCCCGTTACCGTGAGCGAGAAAGCCCCGGCTGCGGGCGCTTCGGGCGTGCCTGAAGCCTCGGCCGAAGCCGTGTCGATCGACGTGTCGGCCGTGCAATTGATGGCCAGGGTGCCGTACCCCGTCTCGTCCGTCTTGTTTTCCGTGGAGCATCCGGCGGCCAGCAGGCACGCCGATGCCAATAGATATATAAGTTGTTTTTTCATAGCAGTCCGGATCGTTCGGTAAAAGATGTTGTCGGGATTGTCGGTTGCTTCGTGCGCTGCCGGGAGGACGGCGGAATGTGCCCCAGCACCGCCGGTCGGATTACCGGTATGTGAAATCTCCCGAGGCGTTTGCATGAGGCCGGATGTCCGGGATTTTATGCGCATGGGTACGAGTTTTTTATTGGCAATGTGCAAAAATAGCCATGCGGCGCGTATCTTGGAAATAAATTCAACGAACGTGCGGTTTTTCATCACGAACACCCTGTCCGGCGAGCATGCCCGTATCTCGTTTTCGCCTTTCACAACACTCGATGCACCCGATGGCCGGCTGTGTCGCTTGTCCGTCGGTTGCGCGACGGCCTGCCGTGGCAGTCCCTCCCCGCAAGAAAAAACCTCCCTGCAATCGCAGGGAGGTCGGGGATAAAGGCCTTTGGCCTTCCGGATATTCCGGCGGGTTAGTATACCCATTCGAAATCTTTGACGTATAGGCTATTACCTGCACATCCATTCAAGTAATCTCCATATCGGCTGGTTGCACATGAAATAACGATAGTATAGTTTCCAGTCGGTGCCCCACTTGAATTGTCATAATAATTTAATGGAATGATTAATTCCGTCATATCCTTAACAGTTTGACTCGGATATACCACACCGTAGGCGATGATTTTCTCCTCCGCACTCAGTCCCACTTTGGTCGCCGGATTCCATACACCGGAAGGGGTTCCTTTTCCCGCAGTCGTTGCATGGCGGTTGCTCCAGTCGGTAATGCATACGACAATACTTGCTTGATCTTGCTCATCGACATTAATATAAGTGCTTGTGCCGGCTGCGGTTACAGTTCCGATCTCTGCTTTGTAGTAAAGTTTGAGAGCGGTAGGTCGTGCTGTGTAAGTGAATTTCTGTCCAAAGCTAACTGTTCCTGTTTGTTGGAATATTCCGTTGAATTTAAAAGTTCCTGTGAATAAATTTCCCGGTGCTAACTGGATGGAGCCAATGCCTGGATTTTTTGCCTGCATGTATGCTGCAGATGTACTTTCGTCATAGGTGCAAAGACTCGAAGCAAATGTATTATTCCCGCTCCCCCAAGAGGTCGAGGATGTGTTTGAGGTTGTGAAGCAACTTGAACTTGACGAGAATCCCGAAAAAATAGGATCACCTTCATTATTTGCAGGAGTGAATATATTTTGTTCAAGGACAATACCGTCTACCAACAACTGATATTCATATTGTTTTTTTGCAAAGAGGCCTGTTTTGTTATTTGCAGTGTAGATTGTGAGCCCTGCTTCATTTTCACCAGATGTCCATGTCGGTTTGATTGTAGCGGTATAGTTCCCGTCACTATTGGAAACAACTTCTGCTGTATTCCATTCCGTTTCACCTTTAATCCTGTATTGTAAAGATACGGATTGCGCATTTTTATCTATGTTGTTGATAGTCAGAGATGCTGTGTTAGCCCAAAGGTCTGTTTTTTCGAGCGAGACTTTTGTTGGCATTTGGAATTTCAGTTCTTGGGTTGTAGTTTGTCCTGCGAGGTCTGTTACAACTACCTCGAAAACATGCATGCTGCCGGCAGGAGCTCCAATGGATTCAATTAATGGAATCAGCAGTGTGATATTGAAATCAATGGATTTTTTATACTGTATTTGGCTGCAGCAACTTAATCCGAGGTCATCTTCGTATGATACGGGTAAATTTTCTGATAGTACTTTATCAGTGAAAAGATTGAGTTGGCTAATGCTGAGAGAATTGAGTATTTCGGAAGAAACATTAACTACAAGATTGGCAATTCCGCCCGGGGCATTAATTTTAATATTTGCCTGATAATCTGTTCCGCATTTTGTAATATCATGTACTGCATCCATATCTTCCCCCAGCCATACGAGCGACGGGGCGTCGATGGGGGCGAACTGCAGGTCGGAGACCGCTTTCGTATAGAGCGTTCCGGCTTTGAAGGCTTCGGTGCGGTTGACCGTGACCGTAGCCATCTGGTTGTCGGAGCCGATTACGTCGAGCGTCAGCGTGGGGTAGAGGTCGGCCGGGACGTTGAAGAAGGCTTCGACCTTGTCGGCGCTCGCCCCATCGGGCGTGTATTGCAGTGCGATGACGTTCGACTGGTCGGTTGTGCTGAGGGTGGCAGCCGTTTCGGCACCTCCGTTCTCGAGGGCGAGATCGAGGCTCGAGGCCGAAAGCTTTTGGGTTTCCCCGCCGGCGGTCAGCAGCAGGTTTTTCACCTTGTCGGCCTGCGTGGCGATGGAGAAATCGAGGATCGACGTGAGGCGGTGCAGCGTGAAAGCTACGGGGTTGCCGTCCACTTTG
>ERZ1504242.416-NODE-416-length-13723-cov-3.052092_pt1 | contig 13723 bp, 8 predicted proteins | sample MGYA00572397_ERZ1504242 | MGnify/ENA primary metagenome ERZ1504242 (study PRJEB39906, sample SAMEA3182102) | gut metagenome | biome: human; feature: gut; material: Stool; isolation source: human stools | place: Canada | collected 2013-02-18 ... | reverse complement strand
ATCAGAGAGTACCTGAATCCGGTTTACGATCTGGAACGACTGCTCAGCAAAGTAACTTATAAGACGGCAAACCCCAGAGATCTGATCGCTTTTCGTAACTCTCTGCAGATGCTGCCGCCTATCAAGACGGTGTTGGCGGGCTTCCAGAAAGAGGAGCTGGCAGCCATCCGGGAAGAAATCGATGGACTGGAGGACATTTATCAGCTGATTGACGAGGCGATCGTTGAGGAACCGCCCATATCTATTCGTGAAGGCGGAATGATCAAGGATCAGTTCGATGAGACTATAGATCATCTGCGTGCAGCCAAACATGACGGCAAACAATGGCTGGTCCAGCTGGAGGAAGAAGACAGAGAACGTACCGGAATCAAGAATCTCAAAATCAAAAAAAATAATGTGTTCGGCTACTTCTTTGAGGTGACCAATTCCTACAAGGATCTGGTGCCGGAGGATTATATCCGCAAACAGACCCTTGCCAATGCGGAGCGGTATACCACACCGAGATTAAAAGAACTGGAAGATACGATCTTAAATGCGGAGGACAAGCTTCAGACACTGGAGTATGATATTTTCTGCAGAATCCGGGATACCATCGCACAGGAACTGGTACGTATCCAGAATACTGCCAAGGCGCTTGCAAAGCTGGATGTTTATGCATCCCTGTCCCTGGTGTCTGAGCGCAATCACTATGTACGCCCGAAGTTAAATGAAAAAGGTGTCATTGATATCAAGGATGGCAGACATCCTGTGGTGGAACAGATGATCACTAATGACATGTTCATTGCCAACGACACCTATCTGGATAATGGAAGTCATTGTATCAGCATCATCACCGGTCCGAATATGGCGGGAAAATCCACATATATGCGTCAGACGGCACTGATCGTGCTGATGGCACAGATCGGTTGTTTCGTGCCTGCCAGAAGTGCCAACATCGGCATTGTAGACAGAATCTTTACCCGTGTGGGTGCGTCGGATGACCTGGCCAGCGGGCAGTCCACGTTCATGGTGGAGATGAATGAGGTGGCGAATATTTTACGGAATGCCACATCCAAAAGTCTCCTGATCCTGGATGAGATCGGAAGAGGCACGTCCACCTTTGATGGCCTGAGCATTGCCTGGGCAGTGATCGAACATATCAGTAATCGAAAGCTTTTGGGAGCGAAGACACTGTTTGCCACCCATTATCATGAGCTGACCGAGCTGGAAGGCAAAATGAACAATGTCAACAACTACTGCATCGCAGTCAAGGAATGCGGAGACGATATTGTATTCCTGCGTAAGATCGTAAAGGGCGGTGCAGACAAGAGCTACGGTATCCAGGTGGCCAAACTGGCCGGTGTGCCGGATATGGTCATTGACCGTGCAAAAGAGATCGTGGAACAGCTGTCCGACAATGATATCACCGAAAAGGTGCAGAGTATCGCCATTGATAATAAGGGCGATGGGAAAGCAAAAAAACAGCCAAAATACGATGAAGTGGATCTGGCGCAGATGTCTCTGTTTGATACGGTGACGGACGAGGATGTGCTGAAGGAACTGATGGAGATCGAAGTAACGACTCTGACACCGCTGGATGCACTGAATACTTTGTACCGCCTGCAGAATAAGTTAAAGAACCGCTGGAACGGCTAGAAAGCATAAGGGAGGAGATTTATGGGAATACATGTACTGGACTCCCGGACGATCGACAGGATCGCTGCCGGTGAGGTGGTGGAGAGACCAGCCAGTGTGGTAAAGGAACTGGTGGAGAATGCCATTGATGCCGGATCTACAGCAATCACGGTGGAGGCAAAGGAAGGCGGCATTGAATTCATCCGCGTGACGGATAACGGCTGCGGTATCGAGAGAGATCAGCTTCCTACCGCGTTCCTGCGCCATGCCACCAGTAAAATAGAGGATGCGGATGATCTGAACCATATTGCGAGTCTGGGATTCCGTGGTGAGGCTTTATCCAGTATCGCGGCAGTTTCCCGGGTGGAGATCATTACCAAGCGAAAGGAAAATCTCACGGGTACCCGCATGGTACTGGAAGGGGCGCGGGAGCAATCCATTGATGAAATCGGTGCACCGGACGGCACAACGTTCCTCATGCGGAACCTGTTTTTTAATACGCCGGTACGCCGGAAGTTCTTAAAACAGCCTGCCACAGAGGGCAGTTATATCACGGATCTGATGGAACATCTGGCGTTGTCGAGACCGGATATTTCGTTTAAATTCGTACTGGGAAACCAGACCAGATTCCATACCTCCGGAAACGGTGACCTGCGGGAGGTAATTTACCGGATCTACGGCAGGGAGATCGCCGCAGAGCTGGTGCCTATCCAGATCGAAGAGAACGGCATCAAAGTCGAAGGATATCTGGGCAAACCGGTACTGGTGCGTTCCAATCGTAACTTCGAGATCTATTTTATCAACGGTCGTTTTATCCGCAGCGGTGTGATCGCCAAGGCTATCGAGGAAGGCTACAAGCAGTATCTGATGCAGCATAAGTTTCCACTGTGCGTACTGCATATCACCATGGATACGGAGACGGTGGATGTGAACGTACATCCTTCCAAAATGGATGTGCGGTTCTCTGACGGCATGGCATTTGCCAGAATGCTCAGTGAGAAGATCGCCATCACTTTGCGGAACCGGGAGATGATCCCGGATGCTTCTCTGGAGGATGAAAAGGCAATCCAGAAGAAAGAACAGGAAGAGAGAAGAGCTTCCTGGAAAGAACACACACCGGAAGTATTTGAAAAAAAGAGAGAAGAAAGCTATCGTGTCATGGAGGCAGCAAAATATGAAGCGGCTTCCAGGGACCGGAGAGAATTTATACAGAAACCTGTCTGGCAGGAAAATCATGCCGGGGTACAGACCAGTATCCGCAAGCCGGAGCTAATAGAGAACTCCACAGTGGGTGTTGCAGGAACTGTGACGGTGAAAAAAACGCAGGCCGTCCTGTACGGTAATACACCAGAAGTTTCCAAAGCAGTCAGCACCACAGCCGTACCGCAGGAAGATGATTTCTTCGTGGAGGCAGTGCCGCCGGAAGACAGGAAGAACCCGGTACAGGAACAGATGGCCACAACAACTGCTTCCGGACAGCCCACGGCATCGTCGCAGGATGCAGCTGCCGCCCCGGAACCGGAGATCAAAAATACCCAGCAGTTGAATCTGTTCGAGGAAAAACTGTTGTCCATGCAGAATCGCAGCCGTTACCGGATTATCGGTCAGGTCTTTGATACTTACTGGCTGATCCAGTTTGAAGACAAATTGTTCATCATTGACCAGCATGCGGCTCATGAAAAGGTAAAATATGAACGCCTGATGAAACAGTTTTATGAAAAGAGTGTGGTGTCCCAACGTCTGATGCCGGCGATTATTGTCAGCCTGACAGGACAGGAGGAAAGCATTCTGCACACCTATGAGGATGCTTTTGCACAGCTGGGATTTGAGATTGATGCTTTCGGAGGCAACGAATATGCCCTCCGTAGTGTACCAGTGGATCTCTACGGATGCAGTGAGAGGGAACTGTTCCTTGCAGTGCTGGATGAACTGTCCCAGGAGACCGGCAATCGCGGAAGTTTTCAGGTCATTGAGGAAAAGATTGCATCCATGTCCTGCAAGGCGGCGGTCAAAGGCAATAACCGTCTGAGCTTTCAGGAGGCGGAGAAATTGATCGACGAACTTCTGACCCTGGATAATCCCTACAACTGTCCCCACGGCAGACCCACTATTATTACCATGACAGAGACAGATCTGGAGAAGAAATTTAAGAGGATAGTATAATGCGTTTACTGATCAAACAGAGAGTGTTTTCCTGGACAGATTCCTATGATGTCTATGATGAAAATGAAAATCCAAAATATTTTGTAAAAGCGGAGTTTTTCTCCCTGGGACACCAGCTGCATGTATACGACAGAAATAACCATGAACTGGGAGTGATCAGACAGCGGCTGCTTACCTTTCTTCCGGCCTTTGAAATCGAGATCGGTGGCCGGGTCCGTGGTGAAATCCGCAAACAGTTTTCTTTTTTCAAGCCCAGATATGAGATCGACTATAACGGCTGGCGCGTGGAGGGAGATTTTCTGGGATGGGATTATGATGTATACAATGGATGCAGCAGTATCATCCATATCTCTAAAGAACTGTTTCACTGGGGAGATACGTATACTATTAATTTCTCCGATCCACAGGATGAACTGGAGGGTCTGATGCTGGTCATCGCCATCGATGCAGCAAACTGTACCCAGAACAACGGATAGCAGGATAAAAAGAGTAAGGAAAAAATAATGTCGGTAATACAGAATAAAAAGAAACCACTGGTGGTCCTGACCGGGCCGACAGCTGTGGGAAAGACAAAACTGTCCATCGCGCTGGCAAAAGCCATAAACGGAGAAATCCTGTCGGCAGATTCCATGCAGGTATATAAACATATGGATATCGGTTCTGCCAAGATCCGTCCGGAGGAGATGGAGGGGGTGCCCCATCATCTGATCGATATTCTGGAGCCCTGGGAAGAATTCAATGTAGTAGTGTTCCAGAAACATTGTCTGGAATGTATGGAGCAGATATATGACAGGAGCCATATCCCTATTCTGGTGGGAGGCACCGGATTTTACATTCAGGCGGTGCTTCGGGGCATTGATTTTACGGAAAACGAAGAGAACACCGAATATCGAAAAAAACTGGAACTTCTGGCAGAAGAACAGGGACCGGAGAGTCTGCATGAGATGCTGAAGAAGGTCGATCCCGTATCGGCGGAGAATATTCATGCCAATAATATCAAGAGAACCATCCGTGCTTTAGAATATTATGAACTGACAGGAGAACCGATCTCTGTACACAACGAGAGGGAAAAAGAACGGACAAGTCCCTATAATTTCAGCTATTTTGTGCTGACGGACGACCGGGAAAAGCTGTATGCACGGATCGAGGACAGAATCGATGAAATGATGTCACAGGGTCTGGTGGATGAGGTAAGACAACTGAAGGATATGGGATGCCGTAAGGGCATGACGTCCATGCAGGGACTGGGCTACAAGGAGATTCTGGAATATCTGGATGGAGAATGCAGCCTGGAAGATGCGGTCTATACCTTGAAACGGGATACCTGGCATTTTGCCAAGAGACAGCTGACATGGTTTCGCAGAGAGAGTGAAGTCACCTGGATCGACAAGGGTCGGTTTGATTATAACGAAGAGAAAATATTGGAATACATGATCAGAGAATTAGGAGAAAAAGAGATTTATGAGAAGCAGTAATGAAGAGATCTACCTGTCTATGGGAATCAGCAAGACCGTATATGATTACGGCTGCACCATTGAGAAAAGTTTAAGAGACCGCTTTGATGAAGTGGATAGTAACGCGGAATACAATCAGTTAAAGGTGGTAAATGCCATGCAGCAGCATCAGGTCAGTGAGGCCTGCCTGTTGGGCACTACCGGTTACGGCTACAACGATCTTGGAAGAGATACCCTGGAGGCTGTCTATGCAGCGACTTTCCATACGGAGGATGCACTGGTGCGCCCTCAGATCACCTGCGGCACGCATGCACTGGCATTGGCTCTGATGAGCAATTTAAGACCTGGAGACGAACTGTTGTCCCCGGTAGGCAAACCCTATGATACGCTGGAAGAAGTCATCGGTATCCGCCCGTCGAAGGGATCGCTGGCAGAATACGGTGTGACTTATCGCCAGGTGGATCTGCTGCCGGACGGAAGCTTTGATTACGATAAAATCCGTGAGAATATCAATGAGAAAACTCATCTGGTAACGATTCAGCGATCCAAGGGCTACCAGACCAGACCCACCCTGTCCGTACAGCGGATCGGCGAACTGATCGCCTTCATTAAAGGTATTAAGCCGGACGTGATCTGCATGGTGGATAACTGCTACGGAGAATTCGTGGAGACCATAGAACCTTCCGACGTGGGTGCGGATATGATCGTAGGATCTCTCATCAAGAACCCCGGAGGCGGACTTGCTCCTATCGGCGGATATATTGCTGGAAAGAAAGAATGTGTGGAAAATGCGGCATACCGTCTGACCTCTCCGGGGCTGGGCAAGGAAGTCGGCGCTTCCCTTGGCATTTTGAAAGATTTTTATCAGGGATTTTTCCTGGCTCCCACGGTGACGGCGGGAGCACTGAAGGGTGCGATCTTTGCAGCCAATGTCTATGAAAAATTAGGTTTTGCGGTAGTACCGAACGGCAGTGAGAGCCGACACGATATCATTCAGGCAGTGACCTTCGGTCAGCTTGAAGGGGTTATCGGCTTCTGCCAGGGAATTCAGGCGGCGGCACCGGTAGACAGTCATGTGACACCGGAACCCTGGGATATGCCGGGATATGATGCACAGGTCATTATGGCAGCGGGAGCATTTGTTTCCGGTTCCTCCATTGAGCTGTCTGCGGACGGCCCCATCAAGCCTCCGTATGCAGTGTATTTCCAGGGCGGACTGACCTGGCAGCATGCCAAATTCGGTATTCTGAAATCCCTGCAGGTACTGGTACAAAAAGGTATTGTGACGGAAGAACAGATCCGGAAAGCAATGTAGAACTACATTTAAAAATACGAATCCTGTAGAAAAAGCGCAAAATAAAATCTACTAAATTTGTGTACAGAAGAAGCTTTTTGTGATAGTATAAAAAGACGTATGGAAGACAGGCTCACGGGGAGACTGTTCAGCCATGGAGAGTACACAGAAGAAAGAAGAGGAACTACCTTGAAGAGAATTAATTGGGTTTTGATCGTCCTGGTACTGATCGGATTTGTGATCGGCAGATTTATAGGGACTTATTTCGACGGTACTTTTCTGAATTACGGACAGAATTTCGGCCTCAGCAGTCCAGTGGAACTGAATCTCGGTTTCATTATTCTGACTTTCGGGCTGGAGTTTAACATCACGATCGCCAGTGTGATCGGTGTGATCATAGCGTTCGTGGTATACCGTTTTATCCGTTAGGCAGCATACGTCGGAGCAGGCAGAAGGAGACTTATGCCCGAGAAGAATGTACAGGTAAATACAGACCGGGGACTTCCCTATGAGAGATTTCTGCAGTTCGGACCGGAGAATCTTACGGAGGCGGAATTGCTTGCGGTGATTCTGCGAACCGGGACGAAGGAGGATTCTGCGGTGGCGCTGGCTGAGAAGGTACTGGCACTGGCCACCTATCCGAGAGAAGGACTGCTGGGTCTGCATGATGTGAGTGTGGAAGAACTGATGGAGATCCGGGGCATCGGCATGGTGAAAGCGGTGAAACTAAAATGCATCGCCGAACTGTCCAACAGGATGAGCCGGGCCAAAGCCAGAGAGGGGATCTGCTTCACCAGAGCGGATCATGTGGCGGAATATTTTATGGAAAAGCTCAGACACAGGGATACCGAATGTGTGTATCTGCTCTGTCTGGATGCCAAAGGACAGCTGATCCGTGAGAAGAAATTGTCGGACGGCAGCGTCAATATGGCACTGATCTCTCCCAGAGAGATATTTTTGGAGGCGTTAAAGGACAAGGCAGTCAGTCTTATCCTCGTGCACAATCATCCCAGCGGAGATCCCACTCCCAGCAGATCCGACAGGGAGCTGACGGAAAATGTGGCAAAGGTGGGAAACCAGATGGACATTCCGCTGTTAGACCACATTATTATTGGCGATAACAGGTATACTAGCTTCAGAGAGCAAAAATTTTTGATATAAGAAAGGGATAACGACAGTGGCAAACAATGCATTTGGTATCGACCTTGGTACCAACAATATAAAGATCTATAACCGCAATGATGACAATATCATGATCGAAAAAAATATGATTGCCATCGAGAATAAGAATACTTTATTTGCTTATGGTAACTCTGCATTTGAAATGTATGAGAAAGCTCCCAGCAATATCCATATTTCTTATCCGCTTTCCAATGGTGTGATCGCGGATATCAAAAATATGGAGACGCTAGTAAAGTATTTTATCGGTGATCTGCAGAAGGGCAATACCAAGCCTTCTGATTTCTTCATTGCAGTGCCTACGGATGTTACCGAGGTGGAAAAAAGAGCATTCTATGATCTGATCAAAGGAGCTAACGTAAAGGCCAAGAAGATCATGGTAGTGGAGAAGGCCGTGGCAGACGGTCTGGGTCTGGATATCGATGTAAAAAATTCCCAGGGCGTCCTGGTGGTGAATGTCGGCTATGAGACCACGGAAATCTCCATCCTGTCACTGGGCGGTATCGTACTGAGCCGTCTGATCAAGGTGGGCGGCATGAAATTTGATGATGCCATCCGTGCGGCAGTCAGAAGAGAATTCTCTCTGATCATCGGTGGCAAGACGGCGGAGAATGTGAAGATTGCCCTGAAGGAACTGGAAGAAGAAGGAAAGGGTGCTGTAGTATACGGCAGAGACATTGTCACCGGTCTGCCGGTGGAGCGTGAGATTCCCACAAGAATGGTGGACGAGTCTCTGGAAGAGCACTTTAATACCATTATTGATAATGTAAAGGTGATACTGGAGAGAACACCCCCTGAACTGGCAGCGGATATTTACCGTCACGGTATTTATCTGACCGGAGGAGCATCCCAGGTAAGTCATCTGGCAGAGAGACTGGCAACCGGTACCGGACTGCATGTGAATGTGGCTGAGAATCCGCTGACCAGCGTGGCAACAGGACTTGCCAAGATCATCAAGGATGATAACTATAAAACGGTAGCTTATGCAATTGAAGGGATGAGTAAATGAGCCCAGTCGTAAAAAGAAAAGGGGAGAGGTTTACTTTACCGAGTAAATATCTCCTTTTTATTTTAACTATCCTCTGCACCATCATGATGCTGGTGACCTTTGGAACCAATGTATTTAACCGACCGTTCAACAGAGTGGTGGGATATGTGATCGTACCCTTTGAACAGGGGATCGCCAAGGCCGGAGAATGGCTGGCAAATCGTTCCGATGAACTGGTGCAGATCCGGACGCTTTTAGCGGAGAACAGTGCCCTGAAGGAGCAGGTGGCTTCCTTGACGGAAGAGAACACTCTGCTGCAGCAGGACAAATATGAACTGAATGAACTGAGAGGGTTGCTGGAGCTTGATGAAGAATACGGGGACTACAATAAGATCGGTGCCCGGATCATCAGCAGAGATTCTGGCAACTGGTATTCTTCTTTTGTCATTGACAAAGGCTCTAATGATGGGCTGGCGGATGATATGAATGTGATCGCCGGAGGCGGTCTGGTGGGACGCATTACGTCCGTAGGACCGAACTGGTCCCGGGTGACTTCCATTATTTCCGACAATTCCAATGTCAGCGGTATGACACTTGCCACGGGTGACAATCTGATCGTATCCGGAGATCTGCAGATGATGGCCCAGGGAGTGATTCCTTTCAGCAAGCTGGTGGACAGCCAGGATGCAGTGGCAGAGGGAGATAAGGTAGTTACTTCCGATATCAGTGATAAATATCTTCCCAATATCCTGATCGGCTATATCAGTACCATCAATAAAGATACCAACAATCTGACGAAATCCGGATACCTGACTCCGGTGGTGGATTTCGAGCATCTGAGTGAGGTGCTGGTGATCACGGACAAGAAACAGCAGGTTCCGGGAGGAGGCGCAGATGGAGAATAACAGCAGCTTCCTGCGCAAGATTGTAGTGGTTCTTCTGATCCTTTTATTTTTTGTCTTGCAGTGCAGTGTATTTAACAGCCTGGCAATGGGCGGAATCATTCCCAATCTGATGATCATTCTGACTTCTTCCTTCGGATTTATGAGAGGGGAGAAGGAGGGACTGCTGATCGGATTTTCCTGCGGGCTTTTATGTGATATTTTTTTCGGAAGTTTCCTGGGATTTTATGCCATGGTCATGATGTACATAGGCTTTGTTAACGGGAAATTCAGCCGGATCTTTTATCCGGAGGATATCAAGCTGCCGTTGGCGCTTATTATTGTCAGCGACATTTCTTATGGATTGATTTGTTACATTCTGATGTTTCTTTTGAGAGGGCGTTTTCATTTCCCGTATTATTTTACAAGTGTGATCCTGCCGGAGGCACTTTACACCATCGTTGTTACGATTATTTTGTATCCTCTGATCCTGAAGATTAATCAGAAACTGGAGGAGAAGGAAAAAAGGAGCGCACAGAAATTTGTTTCGTGAAATTAGAGATCACATTATTAATATTGTGACTAGCAGACTGACAGTACTTATGATACTGTTTGCTTTTTTTGCCGGTGTTCTGCTTTACCGCTGTTTCAACCTGCAGATCGTAAACGGAGAAGAGTATCTGAACGACTTTATCCTTCAGATCGAGAAGACCAGGGATATATCCAGTACCAGAGGACGGATCCTGGACAGGAACGGCAATGTACTGGCGGAAAATGAACTGGCTTATTCTGTGAAGATCGAGGATGTGTTTGAGTCCAGCCGGAATAAGAACGCAAAGGTCAATGACGTTGTCTATCGGCTGATAAAGCTGATCGAGAAAAACGGTGACAGTGTGATCACGGATTTTAAGATCATTATTGATGAAGACGGCGATTATGCCTATTCCGTGGATGGCACGGCGCTGCTTCGTTTTCAGGCGGATGTGCTTGGATACAGAACCATAGACGAGCTTAGTGAAGAAGAAAAAGCCATGACAGCCCAGGAACTGATAGAGTACTTAAGCCGTGCCAAGGGCTTTGCTATCGGTCAGTACGAAGATCCCGAGAACACCAAGACCCCTTTCGTGCCGGGGAAAGGTTATACCAAAGAGGAGTGGCTGCAGATGGTAACCATCCGGTATGCCATGAATCTGACCTCCTTCCGGAAATATGTGGGAACCACTGTGGCTACCAATGTCAGTGCGGAGACAGTGGCGGTGATCATGGAGAATTCCGACCAACTGGACGGTGTGTCTATCGTAGAGGATACGGTGCGCCACTACATAGACAGCAAATATTTCGCCCATGTGCTGGGATATACCGGCAAAATTTCTTCCGATGAACTGGCAGAGTTAAATGACCAGGTGGTGACGGAAGGCGGCCTGGAGGATACCTATACCATCAATGATGTGGTAGGTAAGAGTGGTATTGAGGCATATATGGAGACTACCCTGCAGGGTACCAAGGGCAGTGAAAAAGTGGTGGTGAACAATACCGGTAAGGTGATCACTATTTTAGAGCGGAAAGAGGCACAGCCGGGAGCGGATGTCTACCTGACCATCGATAAGGATCTTACGGAGGCGGTATATAATATCATCGAACAGAAGCTGGCCGGTCTGGTGGCAAGCAAGATCATCAACGCCAAAGAATTCAATCTGCCGGAGAATGCCAAGAGCTCGTCCATTAAGATCCCGATCTATGACGTGTATTTTGCCATGATCAACAACAATATCCTGGACAGAAAACATTTCGAGGCAGAAGATGCCGGAGAGACGGAAAAGGCAGTCTATGCCGCTTATCTGGAGTATAAGCAGGGTGTTTACGACAGACTGACTTACGAACTTACAGAAGGGGCAACTCCCTATAGCAAGCTTTCCAAGGAATATCAGGTTTATCAGAGTAATATCGTAAGCCTCCTTCGGGAGGAAGGCGTGATCATGAAGGAACTGGTGGATGATAACGATGCTACGCAGACGGCCTGGGCGAAGGAGGAAGTGATCTCCTTAAAGGAGTATCTGCAGTATTGCATCGCCATGAACTGGATCGATGTCAGCAAGCTGGATCTGAATGACAAATATTCGGATTCTACAGAAGTTTATGACAAACTGTTGGAGTACACCATTAATGCCATCGACCATACCACGGAGTTCCAGAAACGTTTCTACAAGTATATGCTTTTAAATGACAAGATCACCGGGAAACAGATCTGTATGCTCCTGTGTGAACAGCAGGTGGTGGACATCCCGGCTGAGGATGAAGAAACACTGTATTCCGGTAAATTGTCGGCATATCAGTTTATGATGAACCGGATCAATAATCTGGAGATCACACCGGCCCAACTGGCACTGGATCCCTGCAATGCCTCTGTAGTCATTACGGATGTCAATACGGGAGATGTGCTGGCTATGGTGTCTTATCCGGGATATGACAATAACAAAATGGCGAATACCGTGGATGCGGAGTATTATGCGCAGCTGAATGCGGACAAGTCCAGCCCACAGCTGAATTTTGCCACCCAGTATAAGGCAGCACCCGGTTCCACGTTCAAGATTGTATCCGCTACAGCGGGACTTCTGGAGAATGTGATTAATCTTCAGAGCCGTGTGAACTGTGTCGGTACTTTTACCGAGATCACACCATCCCCCAGATGCTGGAAAATTTCCGGACATGGCTATGAAAATGTGACATCTGCCATCAAGGATTCCTGTAACTACTTCTTCTACAATGTGGGCTACCAGCTGGCTACCAGAACCGGAAGCTATAATGAGGAAGCGGGTCTGGATACCCTGAGCAAATATGCGGATCTGTATGGACTGACAGATAAATCGGGAGTGGAGATCGGAGAATATGCACCGGATGTATCCACCAAGGATCCGGTACGTTCTGCCATCGGACAGGGCAGCAACAGCTACACTACCGTTGGACTGGCCAGATATGTCACTACCATTGCCAACAGTGGGACCTGCTATAATCTGACCCTGTTGGATAAGACAACAGATTCCCAGGGCAATCTGTTGAAAGAGTACCATGCAGAAGTGAGAAATCAGATTGACCTGCCGCAGGAATACTGGGATGCGTTCCATCTGGGAATGCGTCAGGTGGTGGAAAACAAAAAGTACTTTAGTGATCTGGCGGTAAATGTCGCAGGTAAGACCGGTACGGCAGAGCAGACAGCTTCCCGACCAAACCATGCGCTTTTTATCTGCTATGCGCCGTATGAGAATCCGGAGATCGCCATTGCCACAAGAATACCTTTCGGATATTCTTCAGACTATGCAGCCCAGTTCACCAGAGATATTATCAAGTATTATTACGGACTGGCGGAAGAGGATGATCTGATCACAGGTACTGCGGATACTCTCGACAATGCAGTATCCAATGAGATGTAACTATCCGGAGTCAGATAACACAGACAGATGAATGCCAAATGTGGGACTTCGGATATTAAGAAAATAAAAAGACAGGTATAAGAAAATGAAAGATGCAGTATTGATCAAAAGCTATCAGAGCGGGATCACTCTTCTGATGAGGGAGGATGCTTCCCTGGAAGAAATCCTGCAGGAACTGGCGGTGAAATTCACAGAGGCGAAAAACTTCTTCGGTACGTCCACCATGGCATTATCCATGGAGGGACGGGAGGTGACCGAAGTGGAAGAAATCCGCATTCTGGATACCATCCGGAAGAACAGCAATGTGAGGATCGCCTGTATCGTGGGCCATGATGAGACCACGAACAAGAACTTTATCAAAGCTCTGCAGCATATGGAGAAAAAGCTTTCCACCGGGGACGAGGGGCAGTTCTACAAGGGAACCCTCAAAAACCGGGAAGTCATAGAAACCGAGAACAGCATTGTGGTCCTGGGGGATGTCTACCCGGGCAGTGCGGTGATCTCCGCAGGCAACATCATCATTCTGGGAGGACTGTACGGGGAAGCTTATGCGGGCGGATCTGGCAGAGAAGATTGTTATATTGTAGCGCTTGAAATGGAGCCGGAAAGATTAAAAATCGGCGATTTCAAATATAAAACCAATGCGAAACAGTCGAAATGGGGCATTCGTCCCAAAGTACAACCGAAAATTGCACACCTGAAGAACGGGAAGATCGTATTTG
>ERZ1504242.393-NODE-393-length-14248-cov-2.801663_pt1 | contig 14248 bp, 10 predicted proteins | sample MGYA00572397_ERZ1504242 | MGnify/ENA primary metagenome ERZ1504242 (study PRJEB39906, sample SAMEA3182102) | gut metagenome | biome: human; feature: gut; material: Stool; isolation source: human stools | place: Canada | collected 2013-02-18 ... | reverse complement strand
CAGATCATTAATCAGCCTTTGTAAAAATAAGGTCTCGCCATACATGGTTTCATAATAGCGTTCGATATCTTCCGGCTTATCGATCACCTTATCCCGCAGCGCCTCCAGACTGCCGCGCACTACCGTGACAGGGGTACGCAATTCATGGGAGATATTGGCGATAAAGGCTTTGCGTATCGCCTCCGTTTTACGCGTTTCCGTATCCGCCGCTTCCAGCCGGCCCGCCATATTGTCCAAAGTTTCCGCCAAAGCCCCTACCTCATCGTTTTGCCGTACATAGCTGCGGGCTGTATAATTGCCGGAAGACAATTCTTCGGCGGCATTTTTCATCTTATTCAGCGGCCGGGTAAATTTCAGAGACAGCATCCAGGCCACCGCCAGAGCCATAAGTAATGCCAGACCCAGACAGGCCACAAAGATTTCCCGGGCCTCGTCGAAGGACCGGCGCAGGCCAAAGACCGGCACGCGCAGCAGCAACGCCGCTTCCACCCCGCCGGAATTATTGTAGATCGGCGCCACGGCAGACACCCGAAGTTCATTGATCCGGGGGTCAAAGTCTTCCCGCACCCCGGTCTCCCCTTTTAACCCTTTGCATAGCAGATCCCGATAGGACTGCGGCAGTTCCTCAAGGGACGCGACGCCCACAAAAACAGGCGGCAGATCTCTCCCCTGCGGTCCTTTGGGGCGTTCTACCTGACCCTGTATCTGATCCATTTCTGCCGGAGTACTCCCGACAGGAATGTGATTGCGCATTTCCACGTTGCCGTCTTTGGAAGCCACCCACACATCATCCGCCGTGATCACATTCACATAACGGATCAGTCTGCGGGACCGCAACAGAACCATCGGGCTGTTGACACGTTCCCCTCGTAAACGGGAGCGTTCCAGATTATCCCCCATAATGGAAGCCACCTGCTGCGCCCGCTGCATGAGGCTTTTCTGCTGCCGTTCGATCACGCTTTCGCGGAAGAAGTGCCCGAAAGAAGAAGCCATCACAAGGGCAAACACAAAAATAGCCAGGGCAAAATATGCTGCCAGCTTCACAGCAATTTTACTTTTCAACATCGCGCACCTCGCCTTTCCCCGGCTACAACACCTGCCCTTGCAGACTCCGCCCCCTGCAAACAAGCATAGCGATTTCCCCCGGCTACAACGTCTGCGATTTCGTATTATTCTGCAGCAATGCAGCACATTCCATTGCTACCTGCTCTTAAAGACCGACTTTTGCTTTATGGTGCGTCGGTATCAGTCGATCCTTTGATCTCAAAACGGTACCCCACGCCCCAGATGGTTTTGATAAACCAGCCCGGATGCGCAAAACCGTCTAATTTAGCGCGGAGCCGCTTAATATGAGAATCCACCGTCCGATTATCTCCGAAATAGTCATAGCCCCACAAACTGTCCAGCAGATTATCCCGGGAAAATACTTTCTTCGTATTGGAAGACAGAAGCCATAAGATTTCTTTTTCCCGTTTGGTCAGCGCTACCTCCTGCCCATCGATAGTAACCAGATAATTATCCATATCAATGCACAGATTGGCAACGGAAAGCTTGCGGGAACCGATTTCTTCCGTCTGGGGTATCCGCCGTAAAATCGCCCGGGCACGGGCCATTACTTCCGCGGCGCTGAACGGCTTTACGATATAGTCATCGGCCCCGATATCCAGCCCTAAAATTTTATCGGCATCTTCCGTCCGGGCGGTAATCATAATCACCGGTACCAGGGAAGAAGCCCGGATGGCTTTGCACACGCTGAAACCGTCTTTACGGGGCATCATCACATCCAAAAACACAATGGCGATCTCTTTTTCATGCTCCCGAAACAACTGAAGCGCCTCTTCTCCGTCATGGGCAATGTGACTGCCCCAACCTTCTTTTTTCGCATAATCCGCCAATACCTTGGTGATTTGTATATTATCATCAGCGATCAAAACCTTATTCATGGACAACACCCCCGCGGAAAGCTGCTTATATAGGTTTATTATACATCAAGTTACGCAGCGGATACAAATAGAACCCTTCTTTTCCGTAATAGAAAAGTCACGTAAAAAACATGAATTCGCCATAATCCCAGGTTATAATAGATACAGGTAAGATACCTGAAGTAAAAGGATATCATGCCACTATTTTAAGTAGAGTAAAGGAGAGGTAAAAAATGAGATTAAATTTCAAGAAAAGTATGCTGGCTGCCGGTGTGTTGGCAGCTCTGATCGCCGGTTCCGCTTTTGCGGCTACGCCTGAACAAGACGCGGCTATGCAGAACCAGGGACATATGTATAATAATCGGGTAGAACAAGGTGCAGTAAAGACCGACGACGCTTCTATGCAACGTCAGGGACACATGTATAATGAAAAGGTAGAGCAAAGAACAGTAAAAACTGACGATGCCACGACCCAGAATCAGGGACACAGATATAACGAAAAGGTAGAGCAAAGAACAGCAAAAACTGACGATGCCACGACCCAGAACCAGGGACACAGATATAACGAAAAGGTAGAGCAAAGAACAGCAAAAGCAGACGATGCCACGACCCAGGATCAGGGGCACACGTATAACAAAATAGTGGAACAAAGAGCGGTACAGACCGAAGATGCAGCCAAATCGAAAGACGGCGGCAGATAACAATGCGTTCTTCGTGATATGAAAGGTCTCAGTGAAGGCAGAGACTGGGCGAAGAAAGAAACGAGATCTTGAAGGACTGGGCCAACATGACGCAGGAGCAGCGCTATGAAGCCCACGAAAAGTTCATTGAACGGGTCAGGGAAATAGCTTTATCTCTTTAAAAAGACAATGTTGGAAGCAATTTATTTGGCAGCGAAACGCCGGTGGCGGTCATGCTTTCACTTTAGCCTTACCTGATCGTTCATACCCCCTCATATATAAAAAATAGACCTGTCGGAAAAGGTACCTTCTGTGTACCGGCAATTCCGACAGGTTTATTTTTATAAGACGCTTGTCATCAGACTTATTTTGCTAAAATTCTTATTATAAATTTGGGCTCATGCAGTCCGTCACACAGCGACACACATTTTCTCCATGTTAAATTCCAATGATCACGCCGCCATGATCGTGCCAGCCCCAGCCGATACCGATTCCTATACCAACTGAACCGCTGCCACTTCTGCGGTTTTCCACCGCTTCCATATCCTGTTCGTCCATAACAACGAAGCGGATTTTTTTATTTTTTATAAAGCCGCCGATCTCCACCTCGGTCAGCACGTCGACTTTGCCGCGGGCCAATCCTTTTACCTGGCTTTTCTCCGAATCCACTGAAGCGATACTCTCATTCAGACTGGTCAACTTCAATTTGAAGGGGATATTGCCCGGCACACGGATAAACACTTTCCCTGCCCCATCAATGGGTACTTCTCTGTAAAGAGCATAAATTTCTACCCGCTCCAATAACTTGTCAGTGGAACCCTGCAACAGTTCGACCTTGTCTTCACCGGGGAAACGCCGATACACGCAGCTGTCGTCTTTGGCCAGCAAATAATCTCCCACAACGTCAGAAGTGCCTTTCTTAAAGGCCTTGACATGATAAAAGTAGTCGCCTGTCAACACTTTATCCATCCGATAGGAATACGTTTCTCCGTCCATCAGGCCGGTTTTCATCGAAGAGATGCCCTGCAGAAGGGCCACCGCTTTATCCAGTTTTTTACCGGATGTGATGTAATAGCTGGCCATAGCCTTTTCGCGGGCGGCTGACCGTACAGACTCCGCCTGTTCCACCGGTACCACCTGCCCATCTTTATAAGCCTGCGATGAATCGGCGTTTTCGGCCGCAGATACAGGTGCCATAAATAAGCCGGTCACCAGTAAAGAAACCGCCAACAGACCAGCGCCTCTTTTTCCCCAAGTATGCATAATACACCTCCAAAACACACACCGTTTCAAAATATACTCAAGCCAAAATCCTCCCCACACTTTTAGCTCTATAAAATCACTTAAAATCCGTCTTTACCAAGTTACGCCAACTGAGCACTGCCAGGTTATTTTTTCGTTTTTTCTTACTTTTTTGTAATTATATTATAACGCTAAAACGTGACAAATCTATGACAGATCTGTGACAGGGGAGACGATGCGAATGCATGCGATAATCAAGGCGCTTTGGAAAAGCGAAAACACCTTCAGAAATAATTCTCCGAAGGTGTTTCTGTTTATAAGTCTCTTGTCAGAGCATCCATCATCATGATATTGCTGACTGTCCCCACTCCGCCGGGTACCGGTGTAAAGGCAGAAGCCTGCGCCTCTGTTTCCGGCGCCACGTCGCCTACGATACCGTTATCCGTCACATTTATGCCCACGTCGACAATGACAACACCGGGCCTCACCATCTCCGGCCGGACAAAACCGGCTTTACCGATGGCTGCCACCACAATATCCGCCTTTTGCAGGATGTCTGTCAGATTTTTGGTATGGGAATGGCAGATGGTCACCGTACAATTTTTCTGCAACAGCAACAAAGCGACAGGTTTGCCCACCACGTTGCTGCGCCCCAGCACCACCACGTTTTTCCCGTCCAGCTCGATCCCATAATGCTCCAGGATCGCCAGACAGGCGCGAGGGGTACAGGCAGCTCTGCGTCCTTGACCCAACAATAATGCTCCGCCATTCATGGGATTCAGGCAGTCCATATCTTTTGCGGGAGCCAGCGCGGCCCCTACCGCTTCGCTGTCTATCTGCGGCGGCATGGGCATCATGGGGAGGATGCCGGTCACCGCCGGATCTTCATTTAAAGCCTGGATTGCGGCGAGCGTCTCCTCCGTCGAGGCTTCTTCCGGCAATTCCACACAGCGGGTCCCTGCACCAATTTTTTCGGCCATGCCCAACAGTCGTTTTCGGTACACAAAAGATGCCGGATCCTGTCCTACCGTCAAGATGGCCAGGACGACCTGCCTGCCTTGCTGTTTTGCCGCTTCTACTTTAGCGGCAATCTCCGCCCGAAACTTGTCCGCCACCGGTTTTCCCGCCATACGCATTGCTGTCATCTGTTTTTCTCCATTATTTTTATCATTATTTTGATTTAAAACAAGCCGCTGATTAGTCCCTCATCGGTCACGTCAATGTTTTCTGCCGCCGGTTTTTTAGGCAAGCCAGGCATGGTCATGATATCTCCCGTATAAATCACGATAAAACCGGCTCCGGCGCTGATCTTTGCATTTTTCACATGGACGGTAAACCCGCTGGGCGCCCCCAGTAAAGCCGGGTCGTCCGACAGGGAATTCTGGGTTTTCGCCATGCAGACAGGCAGATTGCCAAAGCCTTCGGCTTCATACTGGGCCAGTGCCTGGGCCGCTTTCGGCGCAAATTCCACTTTGTCGCCGCCGTAAATTTCTTTTACGATGGTTGCCACTTTTTCCTGCAAAGGCATTTCCAGGGGATACAGCGGTTTGAAACGGGCCATGCCGCTTTCGGCCAGTTTCACCACTTCTTCCGCCAGAGCCACGCCGCCGGCGCCGCCTTTGGCAAACACATCGCTGATCGCCACGTTAACGCCTAAATCAGCGCAATAATCATAAACGGCTTTTAATTCTTCTTCCGTGTCCTGTTCAAACACATTAATGGCCACCACTACCGGCAGGCCGAATTTGAAAATATTTTCAATATGTTTCCCAAGGTTGGGCAACCCCGCCTTTACTGCTGTAACATTGGGTGTTTTCAACTCCGTTTTGGGTACGCCGCCGTGCATTTTTAAGGCCCGGACCGTAGCCACCAGCACCACGGCAGCCGGTTTTAGACCGGCATAGCGACACTTGATATCAAAGAATTTTTCCGCTCCCAGGTCGGCGCCGAAGCCGGCTTCCGTAATCGTGTATTCCGCCAGCCGCAACGCCGTACGCGTTGCCATGACGCTGTTGCAGCCATGCGCGATATTGGCAAAAGGACCACCGTGAATAATGGCCGGCACGTTTTCCAACGTTTGTACCAGATTCGGCTTGACCGCATCTTTCAGCAGCGCCGCCATAGCCCTGGCCGCATGCAGATCTTCCGCCGTGACCGGTTTGCCTTCATAAGTATAGGCCACTACGATGCGTTTCAGACGTTCTTTCAAGTCATGCAGGCTGTCGGCCAGGCAGAGAATCGCCATGACTTCGCTGGCCACCGTAATATCAAAACCATCTTCCCGGGGCACGCCGTGCGCTTTGCCGCCTAACCCGGCCACAATATTGCGCAGTTCCCGGTCATTCATGTCAACGACCCGTTTCCAGATGACCCGGCGCGGATCGATCCGCAGCGGATTGCCCTGATGGATGGAATTATCCAACATAGCGGCTAACAGCATGTGAGCCGAGGTGATGGCATGAAAATCGCCGGTAAAGTGCAGGTTGATGTCTTCCATGGGCACCACCTGGGAATAACCGCCGCCGGCGGCGCCGCCTTTTACGCCAAAACAAGGCCCCAGGGAAGGCTCGCGCAGCGCGACCACTACTTTTTTCCCTATTTTATGGAGGCCCTGAGCCAGACCTACGGTCGTGGTGGATTTTCCCTCCCCGGCAGGCGTTGGGGTGATCGCCGTAACAAGGATCAACTTACCGGGTTCCCGGCTTTCCACTTTACGGATCAGGTCATAAGAAAGTTTGGCCTTATATTTTCCGTATAACTCCAAATCTTCTTCGGCAATACCCAACTGTGCCGCCACCTGGACAACGGGGAGCATCTTAGCCTGCTGTGCGATTGCGATATCCGATAACATGATACCATCCTCCTCATTTTACGCTCTTTATTTTCTCTTTTTTTGCTATTTCCTGTCTAAACCGAAGTTTCTTTGAAGCATCGGCAATTTATTTGAACCAGACCTCTATTTTCGTCCCTTTTTTTACCGTAGCGCCGCCGGCCGGCGATTGTTTATAGGCCGCGCCTGAACCATAGGGTTCCAACACCAGCTCGCCTTGCTGGAGAATAGCGGCAATGGCCCGGGCATCCAGGCCGGTGAAGTCCGGCAGCAGCCAGCCGTCTTCTTTCGGCAGCAAGACCGGCTCCGGCTTGCGTGTTGCAATCTGCTGTCCCGGTTCCATATGGGCTTCAAAACTGGGCAGGCCTTCACTGTTGCTGGGCTGAATACCTTTCGCTACCAGGATCTGCTGCAAGGTATCCCGGAAAATCGGGGCGGAGACCTGTGAGCCGTAAAAAGCGCCCCGCGGATTATCCAGCATAACCAGCATCGCATACTGGGGTTTATCCGCCGGTACAAAACCGACAAAGGACGCAATATATTGTCCCGGAGCATAACCGCCGTATTCGGAGATTTTCTGCGCAGTACCGGTCTTCCCGGCAATACGATACCCCTGAATACGCGCGGTTTTACCGCCGCCTTCACTGACCACTTTCTCCATCATAGCCCGCATCTGCTCCGCAACTTCCGGCGTAATGACCTGACGCACTGTTTGTTTCTTTCCCTGACGGATCACTTCACCATTCGGCGCTACGATCCGGTCGATAATGTACGGTTTCAGCAATTCGCCGCCATTGGCGATGGCGCAGATCGCCCGCAGTTCCTGCAGAGGAGTCACCGCAATCCCCTGACCGATGGCCAGTGTGGCAATATCCGGGTCGTACATATTCTTCGGGTCGTATAAGATGCCGTCTTCCTCACCGGGCAGCTCAATACCTGTGGCTTTGCCAAAGCCGTATTTTTTGGCCCAGTCGATTTCTTTTTGCGCGCCTAACTTCATCCCCAACTGTACCATACCAGTATTAATGGAAAATTTGATGACATCCTCAAATTTTACCAAGCCCATACCGCTGCCGTCCCAGTTGCTGATGGTGCGGTCGGCAATGCGGATGCTCCCCGTATCATTGATGGGCGTATCCGGCGTGATCAGGCCTTCGGAAAGCCCCATTGTGCCCACAATAGGCTTAAATACGGAGCCCGGTTCGTAAATAATGGAAACAGCCCGGTTCAGCCAGGTCGTAGCGGGAAACTCATCAAATTGGTTAGGGTTAAAGGTGGGGCGGCTCCCCATATCTAAAATCGCCCCCGTATTGGGATCCATGATCAATACAGCCGCTCCGGCCGCATTGGTACGTTTCATCGCATCATCCAGCGCATCTTCGATGACAAACTGGATCTTGCTGTCAATGGTCAGGTACACCGTGGCGACCATGGGTTTTTCTTTGGTTTCATCCAGATCGGTATTCCCGTCGGTTACCACCGTACGCCCCATCGCGTCCACTTTTTTCGTCTGGCGCGTTTCCGCCCCTTTCAGTACGCTGTCCAACGCCAACTCCAGACCGGAAAGCCCGTTGTCATCCGTACCGACAAAGCCCAACACCTGTGCTGCCATGGACTTCTTCGTATAATACCGCTTACTTTCGGTAATAAAATGAAGTCCTGTCAGTTTATTCTCTTTTATGATCTGCTGCACTGCCGCATAATCCTTCGGCTCCAGCATACGCTTAATCCAGGAAAAACGCCCGTCTACCGTCAGCTTTTTGTACAGGGTCTCCTCGGACATCTGTAAGACCGGCGCCAGTTTTTGCGCGGCAATACGGGGAATGTCCCGCACTTCCGCCTTTTTCCCCGGCGTGGGGTTTTCGCTCATTTCACCCGGATCCGCATAAAGCGAATGGACCATGATACTCACGGCCAATTCTTCCCCGTTGCGATCCACAATACGCCCCCGGGGAGTGTTCCGTTTAATTTTATCGGTCACCTGAACGGTGGCTCTTTTGCCCAATTCTGTCCCGCTGATGATCTGCACCCACAACAATTTGCCTACCACCAGCAAAAACATCCCCATCATCAAAAGGCCCAATAAAGCCAAACGGGTACGGCTGTCATGCATCGTAAACTTCGGTTTTTTCATCAGAAGCGCCTCCTGTATCGGTTGGAAGCCACTATCCGTATGTCATCTTTTTCGGTAGGCGGCAGGCCGGCTGCGATGCGCTCTTCCCGCAGTTCCCTTGCCGCTTCACTGCGGTAGACTGAAATTACCAGCCCCAGCACAAAAAGGTTGATGACCATCGCCGTTCCGCCATAACTGATAAACAGCAACGGCACGCCGATAACCGGCAGCACGCCGCTGACCATAGCCATATTGGCCGCCGCCTGCCCAATTAAGAACAGTGACGCGCCGGCCACTAATAAATAGCCCCGTTTATCCCGCGTCCGCATCGCGATACGAAACAATGCGCAGGCCAGGGTCACAAAACAGGCAATCAGAAACAGGGCTCCGATGAAGCCCCATTCCTGACAAAAAATCGCAAAGGCAAAGTCCGTATGCGCTTCCGGCAAATAAAAGAACTTGCCGGACCCCTGTCCCCAGGGTACCCCGGTCAGCCCGCCGCTGCCGATCGCCAGCAGGGACTGCGCCATCTGATAACCGCCTCCCTGCGCATCGGCCCAGGGATTCAGCCAGAGCAGCACCCGCTTCAGACGATACGGCGCCAACACCGCCAATACCGACATGCCCACGCCGGCAATGGCAATCAGACCGGCGACCTGCTTAGCAGGGATACCCGCTAAAATATACATGCCGAGCATAAGAGAAAGCACAATCGCCGCCGTCCCCATATCCGGTTGTTTATAAATCAGATAGCCACAGGCAAGAGCAAAAGCCAGGGACTTATTTCCCGGCCAGCCGATCAGACTGACAGGCAGGCCTTTTTGCAGCCTCTCGCCCAAAAGGGAAGCCGCTATCAAAATCACTGCCGCTTTCGCGATTTCCGATGGCTGCAGAGAAACACCGGCCAGGTAGAGCCAGCGCCGGGAACCGTTGACCACCGTACCAAAAAGCAAGGTGACCACTAAAGACAGCAGTGAAACGCCAATCAAAATCGTGGCAAACCGCTCTGACATTAAATTTTTATAATTATAACGATAGCCGAAAAACCAGAATATAAGCAGACCGAATACACCGTAACCTATATAACGGATCAGAAAATAATAGGGAGTCCCCATCATATCCGCAGCCCTGACAAAACTGGCACTGAACACATTGACAGCACCAATCACCATGAGGAGCAGGGTGATTGTCAGTATCGCATCTTTTGGATTCTCCCAGAATAAAAACCGCTCACGCATATAAATTCCTTATTCCCCACAGGGTCGGGAAGATACATCGCCCTCCGTACCCCGGATTTCTACTGTTCTTTGCCCACTTATATCCCTGCAGACCGCCACCGGCCGGATATTTTTAGGAGACCGGTACGGGATCAGGCCTGAACTCTCGCCAAAGCAAGCCTCACAATAATTAATGGGAGTTCCTCCGGCACTGAACTTCCGCTCATATTCCGTCTGCACTTCATTCAGGTATTCGCTCTGATGCAGATCATAGGAAAGCCCTCGGATCTCCAGGCCAAATTCTCGAAATTCTTCCACAGAAAAATCAAAGAGGCTGCGGTTATCTGTTTTAAAGAACAAACGGCCGCCGTTGCCCAGTATCTTTTTATAGACGCCTAAAAAATTACGGTGGGTCAAACGCCGTTTAGCCTGTTTTTTCTTGGGCCAGGGATCGCTGAAATTCAAATACAGCGTCCGGATCTCGCCGGGTGCAAACCAGTCTTCCATATAGGCGGCGTCTGCCGCAAGGATCACCACATTCGTCAGGCCCAGATCCTGCGCTTTTTTCGCCGGATAATAGGCAATGTCCGACTGGGTCTCGATGCCGATAAACGCTTTTTCCGGATGCAATTGCGCCATCCCCGTAATAAAACTTCCCTTGCCGCAGCCGATTTCCAGGCAAAGCTCTTTGCCGGGAAACCGGTCCTGCCAATGGCCTTTGAACCGGCCGATGTCATCTTTATATAAAAATCCTGCTTCGACTACTTCCGGTAAGGCTTTTTCAATCCAGGGCTTTTTCCGTAACCGCATAATCTGTTCCTTTGCTTTTATCTCTTCTTTTTGGGAGAAGGGCCCAGGTCATATTTCTTCAGGTAACGATACAAGGTAACACGGCTCACATCCAACATGATCGCCAACTTGGAAATATTGCCGCCCGCCGCTTTCCAGGCGGAAATAAAGGCGTCTTTATCATATTTCCAGGATTTTTCCAGTGTCTTATCCTTCGGCAGTTTAATATCTTCCGCTTCAATCACGGTACCGGACACATGGAAGAAGGCCCTTTCGATCACGCCCTGAAGCTGTTTGATATTGCCGGGCCAACTGCAATCCGTCAACAGGCGCAAAGCATCCGGCGACAGGTGCTTGGCCGGCATGTTGTGCTGTGCGCTCATTTCCACCAGAATATGGTTGGCCAGCACCGAAATATCTTTGACTCTTTCCCGCAGCGGCGGGATCCGCATCACCGTATCGATCACCAGCTCAAATAACTTGCGGCTGAACAGGCCTTTGTCCGCCAGACGCTTTAAGTTACTGTCACAGGCTGCGATCACACGCACGTTCAGCTGCTTTGTCTCATGGCTCCCGGAGGAGAATATCTTGCCCTTTGCCAGGGTGTCTGCCAGACGATCGCCCAGGTACACCGGCATCTTTTCCACTTCGTCAATAAACAATGTCCCGCCGATCGCCAGTTCCAGCTTACCGGTCGAAGGCTGATTGTCCCCGTCCAGGCTGCCAAAAATTTCTTCTTCCAGTTCTTTGTCTGACCCGTCGGTGCATTTTACCACGATCAAAGGCGCCGCCGCTCTGGAGCTGGCCTGATGAATGCCGTGTGCCAGACGCTGCTTGCCGGTGCCCGGTTCCCCCTGCAGCAGGATATTGTTTTCACTGCGGGCCACCCGGGCCGCTTTATGCTGCAGCGCCAGGAATTCCGTCGTTTCACCCACCATACTGTATAAACTGTAACGGCTGCTGTAGCCCGTAGCATGAGCAATCGTAGTTTTCAGATCTTCAATGGACATGGACAACACCACCGCGCTGTCCACTTCGTCCCCCGTCTTGACAGGCAGTACGGTAGTCACGTCTTCATAGGTACGGTCCTGGGTGATCCAGGTAATTTCCCGGCGATGAGTCGGCTTGCCGCTCAGGGCCTGACGGATAGGTATATGCTCATAGTTGAGGAAGACTTCTTCCAGTGATTCTCTTCCATCCAGTCGTTTTCTGGCATTGCCATTGCAATAACGGATTTTTTCCGCCCGGTTCAGCCAGTATACGCTGACGGGCAGTTCATCCAGAATCATCTTCTGGACGTTCCAATAGATCAACATCTCCAGATACCGCTCCACGGAATATTTCATTGTGAGGAGCAAAGAGAGAAGGAGATCATAAGGCAACTCATTTTGATCGACAGAACAGAAGGACAAAATATAACGTATCTTACCGTGAACACAGATCGGCGCGCTGCAGGCGTCCCCATTATGGCTTTCCCGGATCCACATTTCCGGACCGAACATCAGGAACGGCACATTGTGTTCTCTGGCCACGCTGATGCTGGAAGTTCCTACATCTTCTTCCAGAACCCGCATACCCTGAATATCTTCAATGACTCTTTGGAAAAAAGGCATTGCATAATTTTTAATTACATAGCCCTGATCATCGATCAGCAGCATGCTCAGATTATGCGCATTAAAATGCTGTTTGCTCTGTTCATACAGGCCATTGACATACTCCACCACATGTAAATGGGCTTTTTGATGTTCCACGATCTGTTCCCGGCTGAGCCGGTTGATTTTGGGCATCGTTTCATGAGGCAGTTTCATATTACGGCACCGCAGCCAGGATTCCGCGATCCAGGGATGCACGTTAGGGTCAACAACACCGTCCTCCATAAACTTGTTGTAGTAGGATGTTAATTTTTCCTTATTGCGTCTTTCTCGAATCATAGATCCGGGTCCCTCTTTTCTGTTTATATTTAGCGACAACGGTCATTGCTCCGCAAAATGCGGCGGGCGGTGTAATAACGCGGCCCCCAATAACCGTCATTCAAATCACTCAACATAATGCCTTTGGAACTGGTTGCGTTCCAGAATTTTCCATTGCCGGCGTAAATGCCGTCATGGGAAGCGCCGGGTTCATAGGTGCTGAAAAAAACCAGGTCCCCCGGCTTCAAGTCCTTTTTGGCGATACGTTTGCCTTCCAAAGCCTGTGTATCAGCCGTACGGGAAAGTTTTATGCCGTGTTGGGCAAAGACATACTGCACATAACCGGAACAGTCAAACCCTTTGGGCGTCGTGCCTCCCCAACGATAGTGAACGCCCCGGTATTTGGCGGCCGTCTTTAAAATTTTCAGGCTCTCCACGTTACCGCCGTATTCTTTGGACTCCACCTGCCATTTAAGCTCCGTGTACGTTGCATTGTCCAGATTGCCGGTCACTTTCAGATTATATTTTTTCTGGAATTTACGCAGCGCCTTACGCGTTGCTTTGGTAAATTGCCCATCCGTATCCTGCGGATTGAAGCCCAGACTTTGCAGATATTTCTGGGCCTGTTTTACTTTCCAGCCCTTGTCGCCTACCTGATAGACCGACTTCACTTCCGGCGTTTCGCTGCCGGTTTTTTTCGGTTTTACCGAGGGAGCAACGGGGGGATTTTTTTTGGGCTTTTCCCATTCCATAGGTTTTGTGGGCTTAGGCTGCGCTGGGGGCAGTACCGCGGTTTTCTTCGGAGGCACTACCGGTACCGGAGCTGCCGGTTTAGCCAAAGGAGTCGGGGGCGCTGCTGCGAGCGGCCTTTTGCCCTCTGCTTTGGGCGGTTTTACAACTTCCGCCGGAGAAACAGCAACAGCCGCAGGCGCCCCCGTTTTTAAAGGCGCCTCCGGCATTGGTTTTCTGGTTGTACTGATCACGTTCTGCGGCATTCCCTTGGGGGTTTGCTGCGGCGTTGTAATCTTAGTGCCATTCGCCCGGTGAGGCATATTGGCAATAACCGGCGCAGCCATGGCCGGCTGCGGGAGAAAGCCCAGACAGACCGCCAAAATGATTCCCGCGGTAACTCCTCCGGGCAACTTTTTCTTCCACATACCCATCACTCCGCTTAATATCGATCGTCGTTATAAACGTCCCAGCTTTTGAGACGATCCAGTTCTTCTGCCGCCAGTTTTATCTCTTCCAGCAAACGCGGTTTATCTTTGGGCAGAGTCCCGGAAAAATTTACATAATTGGAAACGTGATTGCTGCGGAAAAGTGTATGGCACCCTTCCGGAATCTCGATATGCTCCATCATCAAGTGCAGTTCGTGCATCAGCCCGCCGGGGGACAAGGGGTGGAATTCCCCTCTTTCAAACTGTTCCTTCAGCTCGCTGCCCCGATATAACATCAGACACAATGCGCTCAGCATCGTCGGCCGGATCTCACTGATCGCCCGGGCCGTAGCCAGCGCATGACGCTCGCTGCCCTCCACTCCTGCAA
>ERZ1504242.381-NODE-381-length-14462-cov-4.522107_pt1 | contig 14462 bp, 8 predicted proteins | sample MGYA00572397_ERZ1504242 | MGnify/ENA primary metagenome ERZ1504242 (study PRJEB39906, sample SAMEA3182102) | gut metagenome | biome: human; feature: gut; material: Stool; isolation source: human stools | place: Canada | collected 2013-02-18 ... | reverse complement strand
CCCTCATGTAACTCAATTTGCTTATAAGTTTTTAAGATAATTTTACAAGATTGAATGTTTATCAAATCTCTCTTTGACCGTGGTGCATCACTCTTCGGTTTAATCTTTTTATTCCCGGTTTTAATTATAATCAGCATTTTGATTCGTATCAAGATGCCCGGAGGTCCTGTCATATTTAAACAGAAAAGAGTTGGACAATATGGGCGGTTGTTTACGATGTATAAGTTCCGTTCAATGACTGTCGCCCATTCTGGAAGTTCCATTTCTGTAAAAGGAGAGAGTCGTATCACTCCGTTAGGAGCAGTACTCCGGAAATATAAATTGGATGAATTGCCGGAGTTATGGAATGTGTTGATTGGTGACATGAGTTTCGTTGGCCCTCGTCCCGATGTTCCCGGTTATGCTGATAGGCTTGAGGGGGAGCATCGGAGAATACTTCTCTTAAAACCCGGCATTACCGGCCCCGCAAGTTTAAAGTATCGGAACGAGGAAGAATTATTGGCAGAACAGAAGGAACCTCAAAAATATAATGATGAGTTTTTGTTTCCGGACAAAGTGCGGATAAATATTGAATATTTGGATAGTTGGTCTTTTTGGAATGACATCAAAATCATCATTTACACAGTGCTTGGGAAAGATTTATAAAATCCTTTCTTTCCTTTTTATTCCCCACTACGTGAGGAAATCGAATCATTAGAATAATCACATATATTTTATGGATAAGAGAATTTATCTTTGCCTCGCTCACATGAGCGGCAAGGAGATGGGCTTCATACAAGAAGCTTTCGATACGAACTGGGTGGTTCCACTCGGTCCGAACGTAAGCGGCTTTGAACAGGATTTGGAGGCTTTTGTAGGTGAGAATAAGCATGTGGTGGCTTTGTCTGCCGGTACGGCTGCTGTACACTTGGCTTTGGTGGCTTGTGGAGTGGGACAGGGTGATGAAGTGATGGTGCAGAGTTTTACGTTTTGCGCATCGAGCCATCCTATGACTTATCTGGGTGCTACTCCTGTGTTTGTGGACTCAGAAGGGGATACCTGGAATATGGATCCGCAGCTGCTGGAAGCGGCAATCAAAGACCGCATCGCTAAAACTGGTAAGAAACCAAAGGCTATTGTCCCGGTTTATCTATATGGTATGCCAGCCAAGTTGGATGAAATAATGGCTGTGGCGGAGAAGTATGGCATTCCGGTGATTGAGGATGCTGCGGAAGGTTTCGGCAGTAGGTACAAAGGACGGGTTTGTGGTACGTTTGGCAAATATGGTGTGCTGTCTTTCAATGGCAACAAGATGATAACCACCAGCGGTGGCGGTGCCTTGATTTGTCCGGATGCGGAGGCAAAGAAGGAGGTTATGTTCTATGCCACACAGGCACGTGAGGCTTATCCTTATTATCAGCATGAGAAGATAGGCTATAACTATCGCATGAGTAACATTTGTGCGGGTATCGGTCGCGGCCAGATGACGGTGGTGGATGAGCACATAGCACACCATAAGCATCTGTGCGGTCTGTATCGTGAGCTGTTGGCCGATGTGGAGGGAATCACGCTTCATGAGAATCCTTCCGGACGTTATGACAGCAACTATTGGCTGAACACGGTACTGCTTGACGGGAATCTGCATGTGAGAGGTGAGGAGGATGCCTACCGTGAGACAGTGAAAGGTGCCGTGGGCGGTGCTGCGGGTGTTACGCATGAGTCAATGAGTGCCCATACCTCTTGTGAGCCCAACCGTAATGTGGAAGCCATGCGTATTTGCTTGGACAGAGCTGGTATCGAGAGCCGTCCCTTATGGAAGCCCATGCACCTCCAGCCGGTTTATTCGGCTAATCCTGTCTATGTGAATGGTGTCAGTGAGGGCTTGTTCAAGCGTGGTCTTTGTTTGCCGAGTGGTCCTTATGTGACGGATGAGGATGTGAGATACATAGTAGATGAAATGAAGAAGTGTATATTGTAGAGATGCTCTTTGTTGATTTATAATACTTTATCACTTTTCTCAGAAAAACTACTCCCAAACACCTTTTTTCTTTGGTTACATAGTTTTTAATCCTCACCTTTGCACCGTTGATCAACGAAACGTGTGAATAGGAAAACGAATTTAAATCTCTAAAGAAAAAAAGTATGAGTGTAATTTTCAGGACGGTGGAGAGACCGTCGGACCCCAGGGTTGAAAACTCTCCCAAGAAGTATTATCCGCAGTTGGTGACATTGGGGCAAAGCGTGGATTTGGCGTTTATTGCACAGAAGATGCAGGACCGCTCTTCTCTGTCTATCGGTGACATCAAGAGTACGATGCAGAACTTTGTGGAAAAGCTGAAAGAGCAGTTGCTGGAAGGAAAGACGGTTAATATAGCCGGGCTGGGTGTCTTTATACTGGCAGCCAAATCGAAAGGTGAGGAAAAGGCTGATGACGTGACAGCCAAGAGTGTGGAGAGCGTCCGTATCTGTTTTCAGGCGAATAGGGAACTGAAGATATCGAAGGCTGCTACCCGTGCTGGAGAAAGGCTGGATTTGGTGAGTTTGGATGATTATCTTAAGGGGAAGACTTCTACAGATGGCGGCTCCGGTTCGGAAGGAGGAGGCTCGGATTCGGATGGAGACCAAGGTGAGAATCCACTGGGATAACAGTAGCGATGAATTATTAATCAGATAATGGATAATCTTTATGAAGAAAACGTGGAATGTGATTTTGAAACTTATTATTGCCGTAGCGAGTGCTGTGGCAGGTGTGATTGGCGGACAGACAATGATGTTTTAGTCCGATAGGATTTGATAAATAAAAAATGAGAAGAGCTGCTGGCAGGAAATCTGTCGGCAGCTCTTTTTTTAATCCTTGTATGCTTCTTCGTGTACCCCCGCTACTGCTCGTCCGCTGGGGTCGTTCTTTCCTTGGAAAGAGGCGTCCCATGCCAGCGCTTCGGCGGTGGAGCATGCCACACTGGGTACGCTGGGAACACTCCGGGCTGCGCTTTCACTGGGGAAATGCTCTTCGAAGATGGTGCGATAGTAATACTCTTCCTTATTTTGCGGGGTATGTATCGGGAAGCGTTCGGCGGCATGTGCCATCTGTTCGTCGCTGACGGCAGCGGCAGTGACGGCTTTCAGCGTATCAATCCAACTGTAGCCCACACCGTCGGAGAACTGTTCTTTCTGCCGCCAGGCAACGCTCTGGGGGAGTATGTCGGCAAAGGCTTCGCGGACTACTTTCTTTTCTATCTCCTTGCCGGGGCACATCTTGACTGCCGGATTGATGCGCATGGCAACATCCAGGAATTCTTTGTCGAGGAAGGGGACACGTCCTTCCACTCCCCAGGCTGCAAGGCTTTTGTTGGCACGGAGGCAGTCGTACAGATGCAGTTTGGAGAGCTTGCGCACGGTTTCTTCGTGAAAGGCTTGCGGGGTGGGCGCCTTGTGGAAGTAAAGGTAACCGCCGAACACCTCGTCCGCACCTTCGCCGCTGAGTACCATCTTGATGCCCATGCTTTTGATGACACGTGCCAGCAGATACATGGGGGTGGAGGCGCGGACAGTGGTTATGTCATAAGTCTCAATGAAATAGATGACGTCGCGGACAGCATCGAGGCCTTCCTGAACGGTATAGTTTATCTCGTGATGCACGGTACCGATATGACGGGCCACTTCGCGGGCTTTAATCAAGTCGGGAGCACCCTTCAAGCCGACGGCGAAGGAATGGAGCTGCGGCCACCAGGCATCTGCCTTGTTGTCTGTCTCGATGCGTTTGGCGGCATATTTCTTGGCGATGGCAGAGATGACGGAAGAATCGAGTCCGCCACTGAGCAGGACACCGTAGGGGACGTCGGACATCAACTGGCGCTGTACGGCGGCTTCAAGTGCGTCGTGCACAGCCGTGACTTGTGTGCTGTAGGCTGTCCGGCCTATCGAAGCCGGCGCGGCATTGCGTTCGGCGGCAGGGGTGTAGTTGTCTTTCACAGCGGCATAGTCCATCCAGTCGCGGGTGTACCAGCGGTGCATCTTGCCCTCGCGCCCACGGTAGTAGTGGCCGGGAAGGAAAGGCTCGTACTCATCGCAGAAACCCTCAAGAGCTTTCAGCTCACTGCCGAAGTAGATGTGTCCGTCTTTGTCGCGTCCTATATAAAGGGGGATTACGCCGATGGGGTCGCGAGCGATGAGGTAATCGTCCGTTTCTTCATCATAGAGGGCGAAGGCGAAGATGCCGTTCAGCTCTTCGAGGAAGCGGATGCCTTTGTCTTTGTAAAGGGCAAGGATGACTTCGCAGTCGGAACCTGTCTGGAAGGCGTATTTTCCGGCATAGCGGGCACGGATGTCGCGATGGTTGTAAATCTCGCCATTGACGGCAAGCACCTGTTTGCGGTCGGGTGAATATAAGGGTTGTCCGCCGGATTCCGGGTCGACAATGGAGAGGCGTTCGTGGGCGAGGATGGCGGAGCCGCCTACGTAGATGCCACTCCAGTCCGGTCCGCGATGACGGATTTTCTGCGCCATCCGTAGCGCTTTGTTTCTCAACTCAGGAGTTTGAGACTGTATGTTGAAGATTCCTGCTATTCCACACATGAGAATTAAAAATTAAAGGTTAAAAATTAAAGAAAGGGAAATCATTTCTTGTTTTCTTTTAGAGGTTCGAGGTAACGATCTATTTCTGTTGCCACTCGTCGTCCGTCGGCCAAGGCACGTACCACGAGGCTGGCGCCGTGGGCGGCATCGCCTGCCACGAATACGTTCTCTGCAAACTTCGGTTGCTCGGGCTTGAGGAAACCCATGGCAAGAAGCACCATATCGGCTTCGATGACCTCTTTCTTACCCGTAGATTTCATGATAGGGCGGTTACCGTCTGTTGCCGGAAGCCACTCCACTTCTTCCACTTCCACACCGCATACCTTGCCATTCTTCCCGATGAACCGGGTAGAGGCGAGGGACCATCGACGGGTACAGCCTTCTTCGTGGCTGCTGGTGGTTTTCAGTACGACGGGCCATTGCGGCCAGGGAGTATCCGGGTTGTGTCCTATGGGCGGTTGGGGCATAATTTCAATCTGGGTTACGCTGACGGCTCCCTGGCGAATGCTGGTGCCTATACAGTCAGACCCAGTATCGCCGCCGCCGATGACGAGTACCCGTTTGCCGCGGGCGTTGACGAGTTGGTCTTTCGGGAAGGTATCTCCATCCAGAATATGGTTCTGCTGTGCCAGCATGTCGAGGGCAAAGTAGATGCCTTTCAGCTCCCTGCCCGGAATGGAGAGGTCGCGGGCGGTGGGCGTACCGGTACAAATGGCGTAGGCATCAAATCCGGCAGGCAGTTTCTGTACATCGACATGGACTCCCATCTTGAACAAGATTCCTTCGGCCTCGAGGATTTTCATGCGGCGGTCGATGACGGCTTTGTCCAGCTTGAAGTTGGGGATGCCATAGCGCAGCAGTCCTCCCGGCATCGGTTTGCTATCGAATAGGGTAACTTCGTAACCTTTGGCGTTCAGCCGTACGGCAACGCTCAATCCGGCAGGGCCGGCGCCGATGACGGCTACTTTCTTTCCGTTGCGTTCGGGCTGGAGGGGGGTGATGTAGCCCTCGCGAAAAGCAGCCTCGGCAATGGCGGCTTCGTTCTCGCGGATAGTGACCGGTTCGTTGCACGAGAGTTTCAGTACGCACGACTTCTCGCAAAGGGCAGGGCAGATGCGTCCCGTAAATTCCGGAAAATCATTCGTACTGTTCAGTATTTGATAGGCTTCGCGCCATTTGCCCCGGTAGAGCGCGTCTTGGAATTCCGGGTCTTTATTGCCCAGCGGACATGCCCAGTGGCAGAAGGGTACGCCGCAGTCCATACAGCGCGAGGCCTGGAGTTTGCGGTCGTGGCTGTTCAGTGTCTGTTCCACTTGGCTGAAGTCTGTGATACGTTCGTGTATCGGACGGTAACCCGCCTCTTGGCGGGGGATATTGAGGAATGCTTTTGGATCTCCCATGATGAACAAATTAAAAAGTTAAAGAATTAAAGAATGAAAGGGGAATTTCCTTAGTCTTTCATTCTTTCATTATTAATTCGCGATTCAATAATCGCGTTGCATTTCTGCAATCTTCTGTTGCAATTTCTGCATCTGCTCCTCTTGCAGCACTTTTTTGTATTCGATAGGGACTACCTGGATGAACTGGTCGGCATAGCGTGGCCAGTCATCGAGCATGGTGCGTGCCAGTTTGGAACCGGTGTACAGGTAGTGCTGGCGGATGAGCTCGTGCAGTTCCTTGCGGTAGGAGGCCTCTTCGATGAGGCTCAGTTCCACCATTTCCATGTTGCAGAAATAGTCGAAGTTGCCGTCCCGGTTCCATACGTAGGCCACACCGCCGGACATGCCTGCGGCAAAGTTGCGTCCCGTCTGTCCGAGTACTACCACGCGCCCGCCGGTCATATACTCGCAGCAGTGGTCGCCTACACCCTCCACTACGGCTGTGGCACCGGAGTTGCGGACGGCAAAGCGCTCGCCTGCACGGCCGTTGATGTAAACTTCACCGCTTGTGGCGCCGTAAAGCAGGGTGTTGCCTGCAATCGTGTTTTTCTCTGCCTCGAAGTTGCTCCGTACCGGAGGCAGGACGGCGATACGTCCGCCACTCAGACCTTTGCCCAGATAATCGTTGGCCTCGCCTTCCAGCTTGAAGTTGACACCCGGGACAAGGAATGCCCCGAAACTCTGCCCGGCGGAGCCTTTGAACTTCACGTTCAGCGTATGTTCGGGCAGCCCTTTTTCTCCGTATTTTGCGGCAATGACACCAGAGAGCATGGCGCCGCAGGCACGGTCGGTATTGGCGATGGTGTACTCCAGCGAGATTTCCTTCTGGTTCTCTACGGCTTCGGCGGCGGCATGTAGCATCTCTACATCTTTCACATGGTCGATGCCATGCTGTTGGTCGGTGACGTGGCGGATGGCGGCTTCATTGTCTACGCGTGCCAGTAGTTTGTCGAAGCTTATCAACTGATGTTTCCTGATTCCGTCATCCGGCTTGCGGACGATAAGGTCTGTACGTCCAATGATGTCGTCCAGGCGTTCCACCCCGATTTCCGCCAGGTATTCGCGTACCTCTTGGGCCAGGAAAGTGAAGAAGTTCACCAGATACTCGCTGCGTCCGCGGAAGCGCTTGCGCAGTTCTTCGTTCTGTGTCGCCACCCCTACGGGGCAGGTGTTCTGGTGACATTTGCGCATCATTACGCAACCCAGTACGATCAGGGCGCTGGTGGCGAAACCGAATTCTTCGGCTCCGAGCATTGCCATCAGTATGATGTCACGGCCTGTTTTGAGCTGTCCGTCCACTTGCAGCATCACTTGTCCGCGCAGGCCGTTCAGCACCAGTGTCTGCTGCGTTTCGCTCAAACCGAGTTCGGGCGAGATACCTGCATAGCGGATGGATGATGCAGGAGAAGCTCCCGTACCACCCTCTGCACCCGAGATGACTATCAAATCGGCCTTTGCCTTTGCCACACCGGCGGCAATGGTGCCCACACCGCTTTCTGCCACCAGCTTCACGCTGATTTTTGCCCGTGGGTTCACGTTCTTCAGGTCGAAGATGAGCTGTGCCAGGTCTTCGATGGAGTAAATGTCGTGGTGGGGCGGGGGGGAAATCAGCGAGATGCCCGGAATGGAGTGGCGTGTCTTGGCAATCACTTCATCCACTTTGAAGCCCGGCAGCTGTCCGCCTTCGCCCGGCTTGGCGCCTTGGGCAATCTTTATCTGTATTTCGTCCGCATTCACCAGATATTCTGCGGTGACACCGAAACGTCCTGAGGCCACCTGCTTGATGGCGCTGCGCAGACTGGTGCCGTCTTCGCGCGGCATGAAGCGTGCCCGGTCTTCGCCTCCTTCGCCCGTATTGCTCCGGCCATGCAGCTTGTTCATGGCAATAGCCATGGCTTCGTGGGCTTCGCGGCTGATGGAGCCGTAGGACATGGCGCCGGTGACAAAGCGCTGTACGATGTTCTCTACCGGTTCCACCCGGTCTATGCTGATAGGAGCGCGGCGGAAGTCGAGGAAATCGCGTAGGAAGATGGGAGATTCCTTGCTGTCTACCATGGCAGTGAACTCCTTGAATTTCTTATAGCTTCCCAGGCGTGTGGCAAGTTGCAGTGTGCTGATGGTTTCCGGGTTCCAGGCGTGCTTCTCACCATCCTTGCGGAAGGCATACAGTCCGCGGTTCGGCAATAGCTCCGCTTCCCCCTTCTTTTTAAGAACCTCCATCCCTTCCTTGTGGAAGGCGATGGCGTCGCGTGCCACTTCATCCAGGCGTATGCCTCCGATGCGTGAACTCAGTCCGCCAAAGTAGGCATTGCTCAACTCCTCGCTCAGTCCTACGGCCTCGAAAATTTTCGCGCCCCGGTAAGAACGGATGGTGCTGATGCCCATCTTGCTCATAATCTTGAACAAGCCTTTGCAGACGGACTTGATATATTTCTTTTCGGCAGTGGCGTAATCGAGCTGTATTTCCTTTTCGTTCACCAGTTTGTCGATGACGGCAAAAGCCATATACGGATTCAGTGCGCTGGCTCCGAAACCCAGCAGCAGTGCGGCGTGCATCACTTCGCGGATTTCGCCGCTTTCTACAATCAGTGCCGTCTGCACCCGTTTGCCCACGGAGATAAGATGGTGGTGTACCGCCGACACGGCAAGCAGTGACGGAATGGCGGCATGGGCGGCGTCTACGTCGCGGTCGGAAAGCACGATGTAGTTCACTCCTTCGTTGACGGATTCTTCCGCCTGCTTGCAGAGGGTTGCCAATGCTTGCTGCAATCCCTGGCACCCTTTTGCCACTTCGAAGAGCAGGGGCAGTTTCACGGTCTTGAAGCCTTTGTACCGGATGTTGCAGAGAATATCCAGCTGGGCGTTGTTCAGGATGGGATGGTTCAACCTCACCATCTTGCAATGGTTTTCGCTGGGTGTCAGTATGTTCATGCCTACGGCTCCGATGTATTCGGTCAGCGACATTACCAGTTCTTCGCGTATCGGGTCGATAGGAGGGTTGGTGACTTGGGCAAACTGCTGGCGGAAATAGTTGTACAGTAGTTGCGCCTTGTCCGAGAGTACTGCCAGCGGGGTGTCATTGCCCATGGAGTTGATGGGTTCGGCACCGGTGGTACACATCGGGACAATCAGCCGTTCCACGTCTTCTTTGGAGTAGCCGAAGATGCGCAGCATGCTGTCGTAGTTCTCCACGCTATGGGAGACTTTGCGACCGCTTTTCAGTTCGTCCAGCTCGATGCGGTTGCCGGCCAGCCAAGTGCGGTATGGTTTGGCTTCGGCAAGTTGTTTCTTCAGTTCGCCGTCATAATATATTTCGCCTTTCTCGGTGTCTATAAGCAGTATCTTGCCCGGTTGCAGGCGTCCTTTTTCCTTGATGTCTCCCGGCTCGAAATCCATCACGCCGACTTCGCTGGCCACTACCATCATGCCGCCCTGCGTAATCAGGTAGCGTGCAGGGCGCAGTCCGTTTCTGTCGAGCATGCCGCCTGCATAGCGCCCGTCGCTGAAAAGCAGTGCCGCCGGTCCGTCCCACGGCTCCATCAGGATGGAGTGGTATTCATAGAAAGCTTTCAGGTCTTCGCTGATGGGATTCTTTTCGTTGAAAGATTCCGGCACGAGCATGGCCATGGCGTGCGGCAGGCTCAGGCCCGACATGATGAGAAACTCGAGCACATTGTCCAGCGAGGCACTGTCGCTCATGCCCGGTTGCACGATGGGGCGTATCTCCCGGATGTCTCCCAGGGCGGGAGAGGAGAGTACACTCTCACGGGCTTCCATCCAGCCGCGGTTGCCGCGGATGGTATTGATTTCGCCGTTGTGTGCCAGCAGGCGGAAAGGCTGTGCCAGTCCCCAGGTGGGGAAAGTGTTGGTGCTGAAACGGGAGTGCACCAATGCCAGTCCGCTGGTGAAGTAGCTGTTGGTGAGGTCGGGGAAGTAGTTGCGCAACTGCAAGGAAGAGAGCATGCCCTTGTAGACGATGTTCTTCGTAGAGAGCGAGACGATGTAGAAATCCTCGCGGGTGGGGATGTCCGACTTGCGTATTCTGTTCTCTATCCTTTTCCTTATTATATAGAGTTTGCGGTCGGCGGTTTCGCTTTCCGTAAATCCGGTGATGAAAATTTGCTTGATGTCCGGTTCGTTGGCAAGAGCCGCTTCTCCCAATATTTCGGGGCAAGTGGGCACGTTGCGCAGATGCATCAGGGTCAATCCCTCCTTTTCAATCTCTTCGATAATGACGCTCAAGATGACAGCCTGGTCTTTTCCGTCTTTGGGAAGGAAAAGCAGGCCGGTGCCGTATTTTCCTTTCTCGGGAACGGGAATGCCCTGCAACAGAATGAATTCGTGCGGTATCTGCAGCATGATGCCGGCACCGTCTCCGGTTTTGTTGTCCGCCCCTTCCGCTCCACGGTGGCGCATGTTTTCCAGTACCTTCAATGCCGATTCTACCAGTTCATGTGATTTTCCTCCCTGGATATTGACCAGCATGCCTACTCCGCAGGCATCGTGCTCATGGGATGCCTCATACAAGCCCAACTGTTTGGGCTGTCGCTGGTAATCCTCTGCTTTTGTTTTGTTGTTAAAAAGTTCTTGTTTCATGATTATAAGCTTTCTTTATTGCTGTATAATATTGTTTGTGGTTTCAAAATGTTCGGCAAATATATGGTATTAATTGCAAAATGATAATATGTGTTCCTGCCTTCTTTCTTGCAAAATTCCTGCGATAGAAGATGAAGTTATGAATTGATAGAAAACACCCTCTGTTTTCTTTTAATCCTAAATCAAAATCAGACGGTTTGATTTGGATTTATAAATTGAGCCTTTTGCTTTTAAAATAATACTTTCTTTAACTTTTTGATGTAAAAACAACTTTTTTCTATTCTTTTGATAAATAAATAGTGGAAAGATTAACTTTATGTTCTTAAGAATATGTATATTTGCAACGCAAAATCAAATACTGATACATTATGTGTGGAATAGTAGGCTATATAGGTCAAAGGAAAGCCTACCCCATTCTTATCAAGGGTCTGAAGCGGTTGGAGTACCGTGGATATGATAGTGCGGGGGTAGCATTAATCAGTGATAACCGACAGTTGAACGTGTACAAAGCGAAAGGTAAGGTTTCGGAACTTGAAACTTTCGTTGCTCAAAAAGATATTTCCGGTAGCATTGGTATTGCACATACACGTTGGGCCACTCATGGAGAACCTTGTTCCGTCAATGCCCATCCCCATTATTCCTCTTCCGAACGCCTCGCCCTCATCCATAACGGCATTATTGAAAACTACGCCGTCCTTAAAGAAAAACTTCAAGCCAAAGGTTATGTATTTAAAAGCAGCACTGATACCGAGGTGCTGGTACAGCTCATTGAATACATTCAGGTGACAAACCATATTGACCTGCTGACGGCGGTGCAACTTGCCTTGCAGGAAGTGATTGGGGCGTATGCCATTGCGGTGCTCGACAAGGACAATCCGGATGGGATAATCGCTGCACGCAAGAGCAGTCCGCTGGTGGTGGGCATCGGTGAAGGAGAGTTTTTCCTGGCTTCGGATGCCACGCCGATTGTGGAATACACGGACAAGGTGGTGTATCTGGAAGATGAAGAGATTGCCCTCATCCGCCGGGGAGAGAAGCTGAAGGTTGTTAACCTGAAGAATGTGGAATGTCCGCACGAGGTAAAGACGGTAGCGCTCAATCTCGGCCAGCTGGAGAAGGGCGGTTATCCGCACTTCATGCTGAAGGAAATCTTCGAACAGCCCGGCTGCATTCACGACTGCATGCGCGGGCGTATCAATGTGGAGGGTACGAACGTGGTTCTTTCTGCTGTGATTGATTATAAGGAACGTCTGCTGGCGGCCAAACGCTTCGTCATCGTGGCATGCGGTACGTCATGGCATGCCGCCCTCATCGGCAAGCATTTGATTGAAAGCTTCTGCCGTATTCCGGTAGAGGTGGAGTATGCCAGTGAGTTCCGTTACCGCGACCCGGTGATTGACAGCAACGATGTGGTGATTGCCATCTCGCAAAGCGGAGAAACGGCCGATACGCTGGCCGCCGTGGAGCTTGCCAAAAGCTGTGGGGCATTTATATACGGCATCTGCAATGCCGTCGGTTCCAGCATTCCCCGTGCCACGCACACGGGTTCCTATATCCACGTGGGACCGGAAATAGGGGTGGCATCCACCAAAGCCTTCACGGGGCAGGTAACGGTGCTTACCATGCTGGCCCTGACACTTGCCAAAGAGAAAAAGACGATGGACGAAGGGCAATACCTGGCAATTGTCAAGGAGCTGGGGCATATTCCCGACAAGATGGAAGAGGTCTTGAAATTGAACGACCGCATAGCGGAACTTTCCAAGATATTCACCTATGCACACAACTTTATCTATCTGGGACGCGGATACAGTTATCCCGTAGCCTTGGAAGGCGCCTTGAAGTTGAAGGAGATTTCGTATATCCATGCCGAGGGCTATCCTGCCGCCGAAATGAAGCACGGCCCCATTGCCCTGGTGGATGCCGAAATGCCGGTAGTGGTCATTGCCACCCGGAATGGGCTTTATGAAAAGGTGCTGAGCAATATCCAGGAAATAAAGGCGCGTAAAGGCAGGGTTATCGCCATTGTGACAAAGGGAGATACGGTCATCAGTAAAATAGCCGACACTTGTATCGAGCTTCCCGAAACAATGGAGTGCCTTGATCCGTTAATAACTACGGTACCTTTGCAACTGCTTGCCTATCACATTGCCGTGTGCAAGGGAATGGATGTGGACCAGCCGAGGAACCTTGCTAAGTCGGTGACTGTAGAATGAGGACATGTACAATTTACCATTTACAATGTACAATGGGGCTGCGCTTGGGAGGGGTAAATGTAAATGGTAATTGTATGCTATAATAAGGAAAAGAAAATTGTACACTTAAAATTGTACATTGTAAATGGTAAATAGTAAATAAATAGATGGAACAACTGAAGCATGAATGCGGCGTCGCCATGATACGCCTGCTGAAACCTTTGGAGTACTATGAAGAGAAGTACGGAACATGGATGTACGGACTCAACAAGCTCTATCTCCTGATGGAGAAACAACACAACCGTGGGCAGGAAGGTGCCGGACTGGCCTGCGTGAAACTGGAAGCCAATCCCGGTGAGGAATATATGTTCCGTGAACGTGCGCTCGGTTCGGGCGCCATTACCGAAATTTTCGGTACGGTGCAGGGCAACTTCAAGGACTTGACCAAGGAACAGCTGCACGATGCGGAATATGCCAAGCGTGTGCTGCCCTTTGCAGGGGAGGTCTATATGGGACACCTGCGTTACTCCACTACCGGAAAGTCCGGCATCTCGTACGTGCACCCGTTCCTCCGGAGAAACAACTGGCGTGCCAAGAATCTTGCCCTCTGCGGCAACTTCAACATGACGAATGTGGATGAAATCTTCGCACGCATTACCGCCATCGGCCAGCATCCGCGCAAATATGCCGATACCTACATCATGCTGGAGCAGTTGGGACATCGCCTCGACCGCGAAGTGGAGCGCCTCTTCAACCTTGCCGAAGCGGAAGGGCTGGCAGGCATGGACATCACCCGTTATATAGAAAACCACATCGACCTTGCCAACGTGCTGCGCACTTCGAGCAAGGAGTGGGACGGGGGATACGTGATGTGCGGACTTACCGGAAGCGGAGAGACTTTTGCCGTACGCGACCCATGGGGCATCCGTACAGCCTTCTGGTATCAGGACGACGAGATAGCGGTGCTTGCCAGCGAACGTCCCGTGATACAGACAGCCCTTAATGTTCCTGTCGAATCCATCAAGGAGCTGCAACCCGGACAAGCCATGTTTATCAACAAGGCCGGCAAGGTGCGCACCGTGCAAATCAACAAGCCGCGCGAGGTGAAACCTTGTTCCTTCGAGCGCATCTACTTCAGCCGGGGCAGTGATGTGGACATTTACCGGGAACGTAAACTGCTGGGTGAGAAACTTGTACCCAACATATTGAAAGCCATCGACAACGATGTGGACCATACCGTCTTCTCCTTCATCCCCAATACGGCGGAAGTCGCCTTCTACGGTATGTTGCAGGGATTGGACGACTACCTCAACGAGGAGAAGGTGCAGCAGATTGCCGCCTTGGGGCATAGTCCCAGCCACGACGAACTGGAGCATATCTTGTCGCGGCGCATACGGAGCGAGAAAGTGGCCATCAAGGACATCAAGCTGCGTACCTTCATTGCCGAAGGAAACAGCCGGAACGACCTTGCCGCCCATGTGTACGACATCACTTACGGAAGCCTTGTCCCGGGAGTGGATAATCTGGTCATCATCGACGACTCGATAGTGCGTGGAACCACCCTGAAGCAGAGCATCATCGGCATCCTTGACCGTCTGGAGCCAAAGAAGATAGTCATTGTAAGCTCTTCACCGCAGGTACGCTATCCCGACTACTACGGCATCGATATGGCTAAGATGAG
>ERZ1504242.353-NODE-353-length-15366-cov-3.280452_pt1 | contig 15366 bp, 10 predicted proteins | sample MGYA00572397_ERZ1504242 | MGnify/ENA primary metagenome ERZ1504242 (study PRJEB39906, sample SAMEA3182102) | gut metagenome | biome: human; feature: gut; material: Stool; isolation source: human stools | place: Canada | collected 2013-02-18 ... | reverse complement strand
GTTATGAAATATGTCACAAAAGCGACCCGCCGCAGGTGGAGAATCTCGCAAGCGATATTCTTTTTTATGCAAAAAGCTTCTGTAAAAAGCATGTAAAGAAAGTTGAACAAATGTAAGCGGTTACATAATACCAAAGTACTAGACAAAACAAACAAAAACACTATAGCTATTTTCAACATTATGCACGAAAATCGGTAGTCTGTCAAAAAATTATCAATTTCGGCTTGATATTATATTGGCAGATTGTTACAATATCAAAGTACTAAAAACCGAGGCCGAAATGCTCCGGTAATGGTTTGGGTTACAAAGTTTTGTCAAAAATATTATAAAAAGGGAGACAAAGAAGTATGAAGAAATGGGTATATTTGTTTACCGAAGGTAATGCAAACATGCGCGAACTGCTTGGTGGTAAGGGCGCGAATCTGGCTGAGATGACCAACATTGGTCTGCCGGTTCCTCAGGGCTTCACCATTACAACAGAGGCATGTACACAGTATTATGAAGATGGACGCGAGATCAATGAAGAGATCCAGGGTCAGATCAACGAGTACATTACTAAGATGGAAGAGATCACCGGCAAAAAGTTCGGCGACCACGAGAATCCTTTGTTAGTATCCGTTCGTTCCGGCGCGAGAGCATCCATGCCCGGTATGATGGATACCATTCTGAACCTTGGTCTGAATGAGACCGTTGTTAACGTAATCGCTGAGAAGTCCGGCAACCCTCGTTGGGCTTGGGACTGCTATAGAAGATTTATCCAGATGTATTCCGACGTTGTTATGGAAGTAGGTAAGAAGTACTTCGAGCAGCTGATCGATGCAATGAAAGAGAAGAAGGGTGTTAAGCAGGACGTTGAGCTTACTGCTGATGATCTGAAGGAGCTGGCTGGCCAGTTCAAGGCTGAGTATAAGGCTAAGATCGGTGTAGACTTCCCTGATGATCCCAAGGAACAGCTGATGGGCGCTATCAAAGCTGTATTCCGTTCCTGGGACAACCCGCGTGCAAACGTTTATCGTCGTGACAACGATATCCCTTATTCCTGGGGTACTGCTGTTAACGTTCAGTCTATGGCATTCGGTAACATGGGTGATGACTGTGGTACCGGTGTTGCATTTACCAGAGATCCGGCTACCGGTGCTAAGGGCCTGTTCGGTGAGTTCCTGACCAACGCACAGGGTGAGGACGTAGTAGCAGGTGTTCGTACACCTATGAAGATCGCTGAGATGGCTGACAAATTCCCTGAGGCATTTGCTCAGTTCCAGGAAGTATGTAAGACTCTGGAAAACCATTATCATGATATGCAGGATATGGAGTTCACCGTTGAGCACAAGAAGTTATACATGCTTCAGTGCCGTAACGGTAAGAGAACCGCTCAGGCAGCTCTGAAAATCGCTTGTGATCTGGTAGATGAGGGCATGAGAACCGAGGAAGAGGCAGTTGCAATGATCGATCCTCGTAACCTGGATACTCTGTTACATCCTCAGTTCGATACCGCTGCTCTGAAGGCTGCAACTCCTATCGGCAAGGGTCTTGGTGCTTCTCCCGGAGCTGCATGTGGTAAGATCGTATTCACCGCAGAAGATGCAGAAGAATGGCATGCAAGAGGAGAGAGAGTTGTTCTGGTTCGTCTGGAGACCTCTCCTGAAGATATCACCGGTATGAAGGCTTCCCAGGGTATCCTGACCGTTCGTGGTGGTATGACCTCTCACGCAGCAGTAGTTGCTCGTGGTATGGGTACCTGCTGTGTATCCGGTTGTGGCGATATCGCTATGGATGAGGAGAACAAGCAGTTCACTCTGGCTGGCAAGACCTTCCATGAAGGTGACTGGCTGTCCATCGATGGTACTACCGGTAACATCTATGATGGCGAGATCAAGACTGTTGATGCTACCATCGCCGGTGAGTTCGGCCGTGTAATGGCTTGGGCTGACAAATATCGTAAGTTAAAAGTTCGTACCAATGCAGATACTCCTGCAGACGCTAAGAAGGCTCGTGAGCTGGGCGCTGAAGGAATCGGTCTGTGCCGTACTGAGCATATGTTCTTCGAAGAGGACAGAATCGCAGCATTCCGTGAGATGATCTGTTCCGACACTGTAGAGGAGAGAGAAGCAGCACTGGAGAAGATTCTGCCTTATCAGCAGAACGACTTCAAGCAGCTGTATGAGGCTTTGGAGGGCAACCCTGTTACCATCCGTTTCCTAGATCCGCCTCTGCATGAGTTCGTTCCTACCGAGGAAGCTGACATTGAGAAGCTGGCTAAGGCACAGGGCAAGAGCGTTGAGACGATCAAGACCATCATCGCTTCCCTGCATGAGTTCAACCCTATGATGGGTCACAGAGGATGCCGTCTGGCTGTTACTTATCCTGAAATTGCCAAGATGCAGACCAAGGCTGTTATCCGTGCGGCAATCGAGGTTAAGAAGGCACATCCCGACTGGAATGTAGAGCCCGAGATCATGATTCCTCTGGTATGTGAAGTGAAGGAGCTTAAGTACGTTAAGAAGATCGTAGTAGAGACCGCTGACGCTGAGATCGCAGCAGCAGGCATCGACATGAAGTACGAAGTAGGTACCATGATCGAGATCCCCAGAGCAGCTCTGACTGCTGATGAGATCGCTAAGGAAGCCGATTTCTTCTGCTTCGGTACCAACGATCTGACCCAGATGACCTTCGGCTTCTCCCGTGATGATGCAGGTAAGTTCCTGAACGCTTACTATGACACCAAGATCTTCGAGAATGATCCGTTCGCTAAGCTGGATCAGACCGGTGTCGGCAAGCTGATGGAGATGGCTATCAAGCTTGGTAAGCCTGTAAATCCTAAGCTGCACGTTGGTATCTGTGGTGAGCACGGTGGAGATCCTTCTTCCGTAGAGTTCTGCCACAAGATTGGTCTGGATTATGTATCCTGCTCACCTTTCCGCGTACCTATCGCAAGACTGGCTGCAGCACAGGCTGCTATCGCCGATAAGTAATTTGGCGGTAAACACGCAGATCTGAGAGGGTATTGCGTAAGCAATAAATTGGGGTATATGAGAATATGACGAGAACCTCATTACTGATAGAAATATCAGTAATGGGGTTCTTTTTTTGTGTTTTAGAAGCTACGGGAAATTCGTGGCGGTTTGTATCTGAGTGATGGTCGATTCATGTCGTTTTTGGGGCGATTGGTGCAAGCTGCCCCTTATCTTCAGGCAATGTTGTTATAATAAAAACAACCTAGATTTATGAAAAGCGGAAGTACAGAAAGGGAAAGATGATGAAAAAAACAAAATTTTTAGGAAAGGTACTTAGTCTTGCACTGGCGATTACGTTGATAGCAGGCATGGTGCCGGAGATGCACGCAAAGGCGGCAGAGAGTGGAAACACGGGCTGGACAGAAGTCACAGCTGAGAATCAAACGGATGTAATTAATAATTTAGCGGATTTGAGTCAATTAGACAATGCAACTTATCGTAGCTTTATTAGCGAAGCGAAAGGAGCTCATTTAAAATATTTCACGCTAAGCAACAGTACAAACGGTAATTATTATTACCTGCTAGGGAAAAAAGGTGACAGTTATATCTATCTGTATAAAAATAGTTTAAATTCATATGAGGCTGTAGCCGATTCGTGTACAGAATTGGATCTGAATAACGCCACATATTATTATTATCCCCAGTATGATGCCACATTTAATCTTCACGAAGGGCAAATGAGTATGAACACTAGCGTTAAAATGATAGCCGGAATGCTTACAAGTCTCCCGACACCTACTAGAGATGGCTATATATTTACGGGTTGGTATGACGATCCTCAGAGTGACAAGCCCGAGAGTAATAAAAATGAGGCATCGTCATATAATGTATACAGCTCAGCAACAGAAATTCATGCGCACTGGTGCAAAAAATGGCCTGAAGGTAGTAAGGAATGGGTGAAAGCAACAACCATAAAAGAACTGGAAAATGCGGAATTGCCATTTTTTACCTTGCAAGGGGCACAAAAATTTGCGGATGAATATATTGCGCGATATCCGTATCCTACGGATACATATGAGGTCTTTATAGGAAAAATCTATAATTATAGTACCGTATGTTATATTTCATATAATTCCGAGCACAGAAGTGTAGGTTATTATCCGGATCCGGAAAGTCTGAAAGAATATATGAGCCAGCTTACTTATTATGTTCTGAGAACTCCGGGCGCAACATCGGATGATTCGGAAAAGCCATCGGTAACACCGAGCCCGGCACCTGCTCCTGTAACCCCGACTCCGGCACCTGCTCCTGTGACCCCGACAACTGCACCGTCCGCCGGAGACACCAGAAGTGATTCCTCTGACTCCGGCTCATCAGCTCCTGAACCGGTACTGACCACCACAAATATCGCAGGAGAGCAGATCACCGGATGGGATGCCATTACAAAAGTGATCTCTACCCAGACAAAAGACAAGCAGCAGAATGTATCCGGTGCCAACCAGGATCTGCTTCATGTAGATGCCAGCGGCTTTGACAAGACAATTCCTGCAGCAACAGTGAAAGCAGTGTCCACCTCAGCTCTGCGTGGCCTGCATGTATTCATCAGCAACTCAGATGCAGTAACCTTCCTTGCAAAGAGCAAGTTGTCCGGTTACAAGGAAACCAACTTTGAACATAAGGATACTGTTACAGAGCATTCCAGAACCATCGACTTTACCAACAAACAGGCATTGGGTACAAACGTTGTATTCCATACCACAGTACCTGTGAAAAACGGAGAAGTGACGGTTTACAAGGTAGATGCCAACGGCAGAACCCGCATTGTCAAGACAGTTTCGAATGCAGGCGGACAGGTATGCTTCCCGATTACTGAGACAGCAACCTATGTATTGGAATACTGATCTGCGATAGTTGAATCCCATATTTTACAGCACCCCCCGCTACAGGAATAAAAACCTGTGGCGGGGGGTGCTTTTACTGCAAACGCGATTCCTTGTAAAAAAATGTAAAAACGTAAAAAATGTAAAAACCATAGCAAACATGTCGGAAAATGATGATTTCATAAAAATATTCATGCATTTTAATGCAAAAACAGCACAAAAACATATTGAATTTTACATGAATAATAATTATACTATATTCAGGACCTTTAAGGAGGATGGATCATGTATAGAAAAATCATGGGTTTTCTGGAAGCATGGAAAGAAAATGAACACCGCAAACCTCTTATTTTGCAGGGGGCAAGACAGGTGGGGAAGACTTATTCTATTTTAGAGTTCGGGCGAATTCATTATGAAAATGTAGCCTATTTCAATTTTGAAACGAATCCAAAACTGAATGAAACCTTTGAGGAAAAGATCAGTCCTGATTATTTGATACCGATTTTATCTCATATTGCAGGTCAGACGATTGTAAAAGAAAAAACATTGATTGTATTTGACGAGGTACAGCTTTGCGAAAGGGCTTTAACGTCATTGAAATATTTTTGTGAGGATGCCCCGGATTATCATATTATTGTGGCAGGCAGCCTGTTGGGCGTTGCCGTCAACAGAGCAAAATTTTCATTTCCCGTTGGTAAGGTTGATATGAAAACGCTGTATCCGATGGATATGGAAGAATTTATGATTGCTGTGGGAGAGGATGAACTTGTAGAGCAGATTAAAAAATGTTTTGAAACGAATCGGCCGATGCCATCCGCACTCCATGATGCAGCCATGCAGCTTTACCGTCAGTATCTTGTGGTAGGCGGTATGCCGGAGTGTGTGATGCAGTTTGTCCAGACAGGGGATTATATCCTGATCCGCCATACGCAGGATACCATTCTGACAAGTTATCTGAATGATATGAGCAAATACAATAATCTGAATGCAATTAAGAAAACCAGACTTGCCTATGATAATATTACGGTTCAGCTTTCCAAGAAAAATACCCGCTTTCAATATAATCTGATCAAAAAGGGTGGACGTGCTTCTGAATTTGAAAATGCGATTGAATGGCTCTGTCTGTCGGGAATTGCGTCACAGGTCTATAGGGTAGAGCAGATCAAGAAGCCTTTGGAAAATTATCGGGATATTGATGCGTTTAAGATTTACGTTTCGGATCTGGGGCTGCTTTGCGCCAAGAAGGATTTGGCTGCAAACGATATTCTCTATATGGTGGAGGAACTGAATGATTTTAAAGGTGGCATGACAGAAAATTATGTCAATGTACAGCTTGCCATCAATGGTTATAACACTTACTACTGGGAATCCGAGCGTGGGGCTGAAATAGATTTCGTTATCCAGCGGGATGGTCAGCTGATCCCGATTGAGGTGAAATCCGCCGATAATACCAGAGCCAAAAGCTTAAAGGTCTATATGGATACCTATAAGCCGGCTTACGCGATCAAACTTTCCGCGAAAAACTTTGCGTTTGAGGACAACAAAAAGGTGGTTCCGCTTTATGCGGCATTTTGTATTTGAACCGTGGGCATACTGATAAGAATTCAAGAACCGCATTACTGATAGAAATATCGGTAATGTGGTTCTTTTTTGCATAGAACATGAAGGAGAATCCGTTGCATTGAATTTGAGGTGAAGTCTATAATGAAACTAACTATATTTCGTGATGACTGAAAAATATAAAAAATTATATAAGAACAGAGGGATTGCGATGGGGATTTCACTGGCGGGAACGTGGAAGGTAATATTGACGGATGGAACGGCAGCGCAGATGCATCTGCCGGGAACTTTGGACGAGAGCGGCATCGGTCACAAAGACGTCGGAGCGAATCAATGGCACTCGGATGCGGCGCTGGGTAACGCTGAGGTTTTGCAGAACTGGTGCAGGAGCGTACCGGAGGACGGATCCACATCATCGTGGAGAGTGAAGCAAAACTGGGTTCGGAAAGCGAAGTACTGGAACAGATCAAATACGGCGGCATTGCTTTTGCAAGAGTTTCCCTGTCGCAGATCGCAGAACAGGCACCGGGGATGAATGTACTGCAATTGCCGTATCTGTACAGAGATTCGGAGCATATGTGGAGGGTATTGGACGGAGAAATCCTGCGGGAATGTGCCAGAGAGTCTGCGGAATATGAAAGAGTACTCTGGAAAGACAGAGAGGAACAGTCCAGACAGACCGCCATTGCCAACGGAACTTGTGTGAGCACTCTTTCTGCGGAAGAAAAAGAACGAGGGAATCAAGTTCCAGCGTATTGATGCGGATGTGACCGATGCCCTGAAGTCCAAGACTTCCAAGAAGGCCGAGAAAGAGATGGAAGAGCAGGCGGAGAGCATCAGCAAGCTGTATTCCATGCCCGGTATGGACATGAGTGCCTTCGGCGGTGAGGGAGAGACCCTGATCCTGAATGCCAGCCATCCTCTGGTACAGTACATTACTGAGCACCAGGATGGTGAGAATGCAGAAATGATCTGCGAGCAGCTGTACGATCTGGCAAAGCTTCAGCACGCACCTCTGTCTGCCGATGCCATGACCAAGTTCGTGGCAAGAAGCAATGACATTATGATGCTGCTGACTAAATAATAAGATAGCTTGTGAAGTAGACAGGTAAAAGCAAAAGGAACTGCAATGTGTGTTTATACACAGGCTGCAGTTCCTTTTTTGGAATGTGGAGACGGAGAATGCGACAGAGGCATAGTGTTATCTTTACGATATTGACTGGGAGAGATCCCGGTCATTTTTTTGAAAAATTTAAAGAAATAGGCATAGCTGGAGAAGCCGAGAAGTTCCTGTACCTCGGTGACGGTCCGGCCCTCTGCCAGCATCGTCTGGGCGAGGTTAGCCCGCTGCACAGAGATATAATGCCCGATGGTGGCATGGGTATGTTCCTTGAACAGGCGCCCGAGATAGTCCTTGTTCAGGTAGAATTCTGCAGCAATGCTTTCCAAGGTCAGTGGCTCTGTCAGATGCCGGTTGATAAAGGCCATGACCTCATTGATGTTTTTCTGGGACTGGGAAATAGAACACTGTCCGGTAGAAGATGCCTGTAGGCCGTGCTGGATCCGGCTATCCAGTATACTTAGCAGAGAGAAAAAATCCGCATAGGCAGAAAGGGAGGGCTGAGGATGCAGCTGCAAATAGTGATCCAGCTGACTGCAGAGCCCGGTAAGCCCGGTGGGAGAAAGCCGGAGGATCGCAGGAGAGAAAGCCGGATCTGCATAAGGCATGAGTCCGGAACCGGCCCCAAGGACAGTATACAGCCAGTCTCTGTTAATATTCAGGACGTAGCGCTCATAGATGGTCAGCTTCTGATTGAACAGCTGATGCACATGGTGAGGCGGAATGATGATCAGAGATCCTTTCGAAACACTGGAGACAGTGTCGTCTAAGAGGACATCCGGGAGGTCGGACATTGTAAGATATATTTCCAGAGCGTTGTGCGTATGCGGTCTGGCAGGAGAAGAGGTTCCGTTGTTGCGGTAAGCCAGTTCATAGGGTGCATCAATTGTAAAATAGGGAATAGTCATTTGGGTTTTCATAGGCACTCCAAAGGTCGTTATTTTTCATAAAATTAGTATTTTATACACATATTATTACAACCGTAGAGAAGTTACAATAAGAACATCAAAGAAATACATCAGAGAATGAAAGGAAAGGTGTCTAAATGGAAAAGGTAAGACTGGGCATTATTGGTATTGGGAGTATGGGAACCGGTCATGCAGGCAATGTGTTGAAAGGGATGGTGCCGGATATGGAACTGACCGCCGTAGCGGATATCCGGCAGAGCCGCCTGGACTGGGCAAGGAACAATCTTCCGGAGACGGTCAAGGTATTTGATGATGGCAGGAAAATGATCGATTCGGGAAGCTGTGATGCCGTTCTGGTGGCAACACCACATTATCTGCATCCGGAATTCGTCATCTATGCATTGGAGCATGGACTGCATGCGATCAGCGAAAAACCGGCAGGAGTCTACACGAAACAGGTACGGGAGATGAATGAGGCAGCGGAAAGGTCTGACAGATCCTTTGCCATCATGTTAAATCAGAGAACCAACTGTGTATACAGAAAACTTCACGAAATGATCCAGAGCGGCGAACTTGGGCAGCTGCGACGTGTCAACTGGATCATCACCGACTGGTATCGTAATCAGAGCTATTATGATGCGGCGGGCTGGAAGGCAACCTGGGACGGAGAAGGTGGCGGCGTGCTGTTGAACCAGTGTCCGCACCAGCTGGATCTGCTGCAATGGCTGTGCGGCATGCCTGTGAAGGTGAGAGCCTTCTGCCACGAAGGAAAATGGCATGATATCGAGGTCGAGGATGATGTGACGGCTTATATGGAATTTGAAAACGGAGCCACCGGTGTCTTCGTGACTACCACGGCAGATGCTCCAGGAACCAACCGGCTGGAGCTGACCTTCGAGATGGGAAAAATCGTGTGCGAGGAAGGCAGACTATTTTTTGATAAACTGTCCACCAATGTGAGTGATTTCTGCAAAACGGAGAAGGAAGGATTTAAAAAGCCGGAATATTCCAGAATTGAGATTAAGACGGATGGACAAAACGAGCAGCATATTGGTGTATTGAAAGCGTTCGCAGGTCATATTTTAAGAGGAACTCCATTGGTGGCAGAGGGAACGGAGGGAATCCGGGGGCTGACCCTGTCCAATGCCATGCACCTGTCCAGCTGGCTGAACCGCACCGTGGAACTGCCGTTGGATGAAGAATTGTTTTTACGAGAATTGAACAAAAAACGTGCCACTTCCAGAAAAAAGGAAGACACTGATATTGTATTTGATACGACAGGCACTTATTAAGGAGGACAAAAGAATGACAGTAAAAATCACAGGTTTTGCAGATGAAATCGCACCGGAACTGACAGCTCAGATCGCAGGACTGAAAGGACTGGGAATGTCTTATGTGGAGATGCGTGGAGTGGATGGAGAAAATCTGATCTATCACACGGATGAAAAAGTGGAGCAGATCAAGAAGACACTGGATGATAATGGAATCCGGCTTTCTGCCCTGGGCTCTCCCTTGGGTAAGATTCTGATCACGGATGATTTCACTCCCCATTTTGAAGAGTTCAAGAGGGCAGTGGAGATCAGCCATAAGATGGAATGCCCGACGATCCGGATGTTCAGCTTCTATCTTCCACAGGAGAGTGATCCGGCAGCCTATGAGGGCGAAGTCTTCGACAGGATCGGTAAATTCGTGGACTATGCCTCTGCGAATGATACACTGCTCCTGCATGAAAATGAAAAAGATATCTATGGAGCAATGGCTCCGGAATGCAAAAAACTCATGGATACCTTTTACGGGGATCATTTTAAAGCTATTTTTGACTTTGCCAACTTTGTACAGTGCGGACAGGATACGCTGGAAGCCTATGAGATGTTAAAGTCCTATATTGCCTATATCCATGTAAAGGATGCACTGAAGTCAGACCAGAGTGTAGTTCCGGCAGGCTATGGTGACGGAAATGTGGCGGTGATCCTGAAGCGTCTGTCAGCCTCCGGATTTGATGGATTCCTGTCACTGGAACCGCACCTGTTTGAGTTTGAGGGTTTCCATGCACTGGAAAAGGACGGCAGGAGCATTGCTGTCAAAGAAAAGAAGGTACTCAGCGGTCTTGAGACATTTACCATAGCGCATGATGCTTTGATGAAGCTTCTGGACAACTGCATGTAATTCCCTTACGATGAGGGAGACTGCATCAGGAGGGCGCAGAGGCACCCGCCTTCTCAATATACTCTGTGGGAGTATAGCCGGTATATTTTTTAAATACCTGGCTGAAATACTGTGGATTATTGCCGAATCCCACAGACCTGGCAATAGTTTTGATATTGTCATTATGATAGTACACCATAAGGCGGATGGCTTGTTCCATCCGCTTTTTGTTCAGGTAATCGGAAAACCGGATGCCTTCCTCCTTTACAAATTGTTTGCTCAGGTAGCCGACACTGACAAAGAGATAGTTCTCTGCCAGCCATTTTAAAGACAGGGTCTCACAGTCCAGGTGGGCTTCCACGTAAGATTTTAAGAGGCTGATGTTGGCACCGCCCTTAGAGGAGGCAGCCTCGTCCTTCTCCTGCAGCAGTACGATCTCCGCCAGCTTCCGGATTTCGGAGGTCTGGGTACAGGAATACAGGCGGCGGAAAAAGTCACAGGCAATATCGAGCGGCGGCTCTTGTCCGGAGTTATCGGGATTCAGGAAAAGTCCCAGGGCGATATTCTTCGCAACATCCGGTGTCATGGAAGGAGTGAAGACGGAATCCAGCAGAGATGGAATATCCGTTTCGGCCGGGGAAGCGGTAAATGCCTCACGCAGCTTGGAAATCCGCCAGGGAGCGGCCATGTTGTTATGGAAGTCCCTGGTTTCTCCGGTTTCTGGGCGGATCAGCAGGATCCGTTCATAGCGGGATATCTTGGATATGATCTGCGCAAACAAATCTTCCGAAGTGTCACCGTGGAGAAAAGAGGTTTCAAAGGTTACACACTGTTGCGGATAATGCAGCTCCTCCAAAGACTGGCGGATCTTTTCCTGATGGGCCAGGGTGGGAGAGGACAGGACGAAAAGAGCACTGTTTTTTACATAAATCACAGGAAAGACACTTTCTGCTCCGCAGGAAAGCAGAATCCGCACGATATCCTTTAGAAAACTTTTCAGATAGGTTTCTTCTACAAAGGAACAGATACAGGCATATAGTCCCTTTTCGGGAAAGGACAGAAGTCCCTGATACTTTTTGAATACCTGGGGAAAATTATCAGGCTGATCCAATGCTTCCATAAGCAGCCCCTGTTCTAATGGCGACTGCATATCCTTCAGCAGAAGTGCCTGCTCCGCCTTCTGCTGTACCTCTTTTTGCTTTTTTTCTTCACGGATCGTATCCAGACAGTTGATCAGCTCCTGCTTGTCCGTGGGTTTTAAGAGATAGTAGCGGACCCCGTATTTCATGGCCTGCTTGGCATATTCGAATTCACCGTAACCGGATAACAGGATAAAAGTGATCCGGGAGTCGATGCGGGAGGCACGTTCGATCAGTTCCAGGCCGTTCAAAATAGGCATCTTGATATCCGTGATCACAACATCGGGATAGTCATCACGGATCCGGTCATAGGCTTCCATTCCGTTTTTGGCGGTAGCAATCACCTCGTAGCCGAGGGAGGTATAATCGATCATGGAAGAAAGTGCTTCACGTATGATCTGTTCATCATCTACAATCATCAATCTGAGCATAAGAATCCTCTCTTTCTTTGGGAATGGACAGCAGTACAATGGCCATTCCGTCTTCATTGTATATAGATAAGCCGTACCGGTCGCCGAAGAGCAGCTTCAGGCGGGAGTTGATATTCACCAGTCCCACACCGGAACCCTGGGGAGTGACCTGCCTGTGTTCCAGCTTCCAGATGAGATCATCCTCGAAATAGGAACCGGTATTTGCTACGGTAATCTGGTAGACGGTGTCTTTTTCGGAAATGGTGACGGTGATATGACAGACATCGTCACTGAATTCCAGAGCATATTTTAATGCGTTCTCTACCAGAGGCTGGATACAAAGTGTCGGGACATAAATATGGGAAATGTCATCCGGCACATGCAGTTGGAAGTCCAACCGGTCTCCGAAACGGATCTGCTGGATCCGGATATAATCCTTTAAAACGTCCAGTTCCTTTTTTAAAGGGATCAGGTCTTCTTTGCTGTTGACAGCAGCGCGGAACAGATTCCCCAGGGAACGGACCATGGTGGAGATGTCATCGGCACCGTATTTTTGCGCCATCCAGTTGATGGTATCCAGGGTATTGTAGAGAAAATGCGGGTTGATCTGCTGCTGCAGCATCTTGATATTGGTATCCCGGAGCAACAGCTGCTTTTCATAGTTTTTATCCCGCAAAGTCTTTACATTGGATTTCATTTCGTCAAAGCTGACATGCAGCTGCCCGATCTCATCGGTGCGGAGACTGTAATCGTAGTGAGCGGTGTCCTCCGGATCCGGGAGTCCCTGTCCGAAGCGGCGGATCTTCTCTACCAGAAGATCCAGATGGTGCAGTATCCTGCGCAGAAGCAACAGTGCCAGAAACAGAGCGATCATCACGACCACGGCGGAGAACAGGATCATCCGGATCAGAACGGTATGGATCGCAGAAAAGAGCGGATCGTAATCCTGAAAATACAGATAATTCCATCCGGTACGTGGAAAATCTCCCTGGATGACAAAGGTCTTTCGTTTATCTATGGAAAGAATAGAATAATGGCTGCTGCCATGATTCAGCGACTGCAGCAGGCTGGAATACTGTTCCGGATGGTAAGTCTCCTGTGGGTAAAACTGCGCATTTCCTGCAAACAGGATAAAACGGGAATGCGTGGAGAGAGAATATCCGGCATTCTCCAGGGCATCACTGATCAGCTGGTCCAGGTCGATCACTATGTACAGGTAAGCCAGATGATCCAGGGTCAGATGGCGAAGCTGCCGGATATCCCGGTAAAGTACGATGGTATTCCCGGGGGAAGCCGGTGCACTCCAGCTGGCACGCCCCTGGCAGGCTGCTGCATTTTCTGCCAGTTCCTCCAGAGGAAAAGCATCCAGATCGGAAGTATTTCCCATACAGATCAGTGTGTCGTCAGGAAGTATCAGACTGATGGATTTGATATAGTCGTCATCAAAAATATAAGGATAGAGAGCCTGATATATCGTCTGCTTTCTCTGGGCATTACGGATACTGGTGGGAGCATCCATGATATCGGTGAGATTCGTCTGAATGATGGTATCGGACAGGATCCGGGCAGAACCGGATTCCACGGTCTCCATTCTTGCAGAGACGAAGGAAGATACATAATTCAGAGACTGTGCATTGGAAGTATACAGCTCACGGGCATAATACTGGGAAAGAAGCTGAATGCCCACAACAAAAGCAGAGAACACAAAAAGCAATGTCGTTGACAGGATCAGTAGTATTTTCTTATATAAAGACAGATTATTAAAACGCTGTGATAAATTGCTCATGGAAAAACCTCCGTATCATGGTTATTATATAGTAAAAATATGGGAAGTTCAATTTTCATCCGTGGGAAGAAAACAAAAAGCCGTTTTTTTGCATCGACAGAACCGTTATTTAACTTTACCATTATGCAAAATGGACATAAAATAAATTCATCAAAACAACAACGAGGGATGTGCAGGACACATACCCGACAGATTGTATGGGAGGTATAACAAATGAAGAAAAGAATGATTGCAGGTCTTATGGCTGTATTGATGACCATGTCTCTGGCTGCATGTGGAAGCAGCGCAGGCAGTTCTGATGCATCTGGCACAGGCTCCGCTGCCACAGGTGATAACAGCGCAGCACAGGCTGCCAGTGGTGACAAAGTAACCCTGAGCCTTTGCTGGTGGGGCAACCAGACAAGAAATGATGTAACCAAGAAGGCAGTTGACCTTTACATGGAACAGAACCCCAATGTAGAGATCAAGGTAGAGTTTACCGACTGGTCCGGCTACTGGGATAAGCTTTCTGCAATGGCAGCAGGCGGCAACCTTCCCGATATTATCCAGATGGATTACTCCTATCTGCAACAGTATCAGCAGAGCGGCCAGCTTGCTGATCTGAGCCAGTTCATTGACAGCGGTGTCATTGACACCAGCAAGATTGCAGACAGCGTTATCGATAGTGGATCTATTGATGGAACCTGTTATGCATTAAGCCTTGGCAGTAATGCTCCTATGATGGTATATGACAAAGAAATCGTAGAACAGGCCGGTGTAGAGCTTCCCGAGCAGCTGACCATCGAAGAACTGTATGATATCGGACAGACCATTTACGAGAAGACCGGTGTGAAGACCTACTACGATGGCGGCATCAATATGATGCAGATCATCGCAAGAACCCAGGGATCTCATTTGTTCGATGAACTGGCAGCAGGAACCAAGACTGCAAGCGAAACCCACTTCGCTAATGTAGATAAGTTCAACAAGGCGGAATCCGCTATTTCTCCTGATCTTCTGGCAGAGAAGAACCCGGATGTAGTAGAGACCAAGCCCATCATTGATGGAACCACATGGAATGACTTTTCTTATTCCAACCAGTACATCAGTATTGCCAACACAGCCGGTAGAGATCTGGGAATCACCATGTATCCTACTACCAGCGATGCAACCACCCAACCGATGTTCTTAAAGCCCAGCCAGTTCTTTTCTATTGCTGAGACTTCCCAGAATAAAGAGGAAGCTGCAAAATTCCTGGACTGGTTCACCAACAGTATTGAGTGCAACAATATCCTGATGGCAGAGAGAGGTATCCCTGTGAACAGTGATGTAGCAGAAGCGATCAAACCTAATGTGGATGAGAATTCCCAGAAGGTATTTGACTATATCGCAGAAGTATCCAAGATCGCAACTCCTATTGATGATCCCGATCCCTCCGGTAAGGGTGAAGTAGAAGCACAGGCCAAGACCATTGTTGAGAACCTG
>ERZ1504242.215-NODE-215-length-22367-cov-4.414441_pt1 | contig 22367 bp, 20 predicted proteins | sample MGYA00572397_ERZ1504242 | MGnify/ENA primary metagenome ERZ1504242 (study PRJEB39906, sample SAMEA3182102) | gut metagenome | biome: human; feature: gut; material: Stool; isolation source: human stools | place: Canada | collected 2013-02-18 ... | reverse complement strand
CAAAAGTAGCGAGGATCTCTCCCCGCTACAATATGCATTTCGTCGGATGCTTACTGTCTAACGGTCTCACTAAAACGCAACTCAATCAACTGAGGGAGTTACATTGGATAGAAGAAGGCTTCAATCTCATGCTCTCCGGGCCTAGTGGGGTTGGCAAGACATATATAGCCTCAGGGCTATGTTCTGATGCGATAGACAAAGGCTACAAGGCTTACTTCAGGACAATGGATGAGATACTTGCAACACTCAAACTGAAAGACATAACACCAAGTGCTAAAAGGGAATACAAGTGTCTTTGCGAAAGTGATGTGATCGTCATCGATGACCTGATGAATATCATTGTAGGCCATGATGAGGGCAATCAATTGTTCTCGTTCATAAACAGTACCTTCGAATCGACGTCCTTTATAATAACCACCAACAGGTCGCCAGCTGAGTGGGCCAAATCTCTAAATGATGAGGTCCTTGCAACCGCTTTGCTGGACCGGCTTCTATATAAATGTGAACTCATCCAGCTCTCCGGAGCGAGCTATAGGATGAAGAACCGTAAAAGAATCTTTGCCGCGGATAAGGGGTAGCGGCTGCAGCCGCTACCCCTTATCCCAAGATGAATAAACTTGTATGATAAACAGAAAATAATCTTACCTTTGCTAGTGTTGTAGCGTTGTTACCAAATCTGCTGCATCGTTGTTTGGGGTACTCTAATACCACAGGTGCTGCTAAGTTATCAATATCGTCACCTTTTCGGCTTTTGCTATCAACCGAACAAAGGTCCTGGCTGTTTTTCTATCTCCTGATAGAGATATTGTAGCATATCTTTTGTTCTGCTCACATAATGTTTAAAAATAAACACTTCAAGGACTTTGTTAAAAGCTATTTTTACTTTAATCCTAATATCAATTAAATACTTAAGTAAAATGTAAAAAATAACCTGCATCACTTTAGAACATACTCAAGCGGCCATCAAATGGCGGTTCCGTCCTCTGGAATCAGAGTCAAAAGATACTTGATTACGTTTCGGCGACGCGGCGTAAAATATTGAGTTAATTATTTGATTGTCAATAATATAATATAGTAAATCCGGAGAAAATTTCGTATCTTTATAAAACAACCACGAGTTATAAGGATGCATCCGAAACCTCCTCCAGAAATACTCTCGCCAACAGAGTTGGCTTACATGTCGGGTCTGAATGAAAGGGACAGAAGACTGTTTCTTGCCGCGAGGGCGGAAAGCCTCAAGTCCCGAGGACTCAGCTACCGCAAATTTAGCAAAAATATGGGAATCAGCACGCACACTCTTCAGAAAGGGCTGGAGGAACTGCATTCCGGCCACTCTCTCGGGAAAGGACGCGTCCGCCGGGACGGAGGAGGCCGTCACGCCACGCTGCCCCAGCATCCGGAATGGCTGCGGGCGGTGGTCCGGATCATAGAGCCCCACATGGCCGGCCTTCCGCAGGATGAGGCCGTGAGATGGGGCTCCATCAGCAAGGCACAGATCCGGAGCGAACTTGACGAGTCCGGATATGAAGTCTCCCGGCACCATGTCACTCAAATACTTGATCATCTTGGCCTTAGGGAGCGTTCTTTCCGCAAGGACATCCCTATGAGAGACGTCAAGGACAGGAACGAGCAGTTCGAGAACATCGCATCCGTACGCAAGTCTTTGGAGGAGGCCGGCATCCCTGTCATCAGCATCGACACCAAGAAGAAGGAACTGCTCGGTAACTTCAAAAGACCGGGCAAGGCACCCTCGAATGGAAGCCTGAGGTCGTACGACCATGACTTCGGCACGTTCAGTAACGGGACGCTCGTGCCACACGGCATATACGATGTAACAAGGAATGTCGGTTATATGACAATGGGAATCAGCCACGACACATCTGAGTTTGTCTGCGAGAACATCGAAAGGGTCTGGAACGATCACCTCAGGAAACAATATCCCAATGCACGGACAATTGCCATCCTGTGTGATGGCGGAGGTTCTAACTCCAGTTCCCACAAGATAGTCAAACAAGACCTTATGAATCTTGCCGACAGACTGAATATGAGGCTTCTTGTTATGCATTATCCTCCATACTGCTCAAAGTTCAATCCCATTGAGCATCGATTGTTCTCCCAGATCACACGCGGCTGGAACGGGGCTCCACTGATGTCGGTTGAAGACGCTGTCAGACGTGCCGAGATGACCACGACTAAACCGGGGCTGAAAGTATATGCCGACATTAATACCAAAACTTATGAAATCAAAAGGCCGGTTGATGGTCATACGAAAGAAGACTTGCTTGGCAGGTCGTTCAATCACCCGTTCTACCTAAGTGGAACTACCTCATCAAACCTAACAACTGATGCAACTTATTTTTTACTCATTACTAAAAACAAGATGCGAAAACTATTTAAATTCCGAATCTTCCATGGTTATCACCGACTTTTTTTTGTATCATTAACTTTTTAAACAGACTCTATAATCACCCCCATATCTTTTTCTATGTCACGTATCAATTTAGTCAGTGGTCGACAATGAACATTCTTATCGTCAGAATATGTTCCGAACACAAAGCGATGAAGTGCATCCTTATTATAAAGTTCAGGGAAATTCTTTATAAATAAATCCTTATATGTGTCATCATATGCCTTGCACCGCCAGATAGTCTCCTCTGCCACGTCCTTTACTGCTGCATAGGCTGAATTTATCTGAAAATCTTTTTCATGAGTTTGTGCCAATTGACAGTTCGCTAAATTATTCAGATCTGACGAAACTAAGTGGATGTTAATATATTTGGAATCTAATCTGCGTTTCCTTAAATATAAATGAGAGTTTGATAACAAATGAAATGGATGCAATTCATTAGAGTCAATAGTATATAATCCAAAATCAGCGGTAGCAGTATTTTTGCCATGGTTACATGTTGGGCAACTAGGCTGCAAATTATAAAATGTTGTACATAAATAAGGATACTTTGACTTGGGGAAACGATGATCTAACTCATACAATCCTTTACTATGGTCAATAGTAAGAGCATACTGCATATTACAATATACACAAGTTCTAATTCCCATAGCCTCAACGATAGGAGCCATTATTGGACGAACTTTCGTCTCATAGTGCATTGCATCAACAATCAATTCCCAGAATTTCTTCTTCTTTTGTGCAGGTCTTTTTCCACCGACTTGTTTATGATAAACAAGTTCTTTATCGAGTTTTACATGCTGAAATGCAACTCCTTCATATTTGTTTATATAGTTTTTAAAATGTTGGGGCTGAAGAATCAGCAAGTTCTTTGTCTTGTCTGCTGCATTGTCATAATCGTTAGCAATTTCTTCTACATATGCCTTATATTCATTGAGAACATTAGGAGAAAGGCGGTTATCTACATTGTAAGTATCAAGCTTTACTTTTATGTTCCGCAGATTAGTCGGTACATCAAGTTGGTATCCACGAAAAGCTTGCTCATACATTTGTGCATATTTCAAGATGTCATCGTTTATCAATATTCTGTCCATGATTAAATAGTGTCTCCTTATAAGTTAGTAACGCTGTGAGCTGCTGCTTGAGGAACTTGTCTCCTATCAAGGCTATCTCCTGTTTTAGTCCCTCAATATTTCGATTAATCTTCTTTTTTCCATAGGATTCTATGTCTGATAGCAACTTTTGCATTCTTTCCAAAGCATAATCACCCATAAAGGTTTTATCCAAAAAGAAACTCTGATGTAAAATGTCGTTTACGTTTGCGGCATAGGGATTAACAGATACATTATCATTCGCACATTGTCCATTCTTCAGATACAATATGTTTTGTTGCGGTATATCACTCAGGATAAAGGGTGAATGCGTCGCAATAACAATGCAAATAGAGCAATACTTGTTAAAACGGAACTTTGCGAGCATATCCCGCAAACGACTGATAAATTGTCTTTGGTACTCCGGATGAAAACAAATCTCCACTTCATCAAGCACAAGCATCATATTGCGATAACGAACTCTGCGAGAATCTTGCACACTCATCAAGTTAATTATATGATATATAAAGGTGCCACAGGTATAAAGCAACTGTCGTTCTCCACTACTCATACGACTTAAACTTATAGTAGTCTCATCATCTTTCTTCAATTTTATGTCAATACTAAAAATCGCAGGAGGAAGTATTGTAGTCAACTCACGTAAGTTTGAGGGAACCTTCTGAATTATACCACAATCCTTCAAATTCGTTTTGTAAAAATCAAAAGAAAAAGTATCATCCAACTCTTCTTCCGACCAAACGCCACGGTTAATCAACTTGATGAAATTCTCTGCCTGTCGTAGCTTAATTGTGATATGAGACTTGTCTTTCTTAATTGCATCAACGAGATTATGAATCCGTTTGGGATTGTATTCTTCTCCTATGGATTGAAAATAGGATTCAAGATTACCAAAATCTTCATACTTATAATAGGAAGGATATTTGGATGCAATAGAAAGCACTTTATAAACCATGTAGAGAGCAACATCTCTAATGATATTCTTTGTAAAGTCCAACTCTTCCAAGCCTAACTCACACAGAAGAAAATAAGCAATACTATCTCGATGAGCATTATTCCATGATGCCACATCTGAAAATTCCACCCATTCAGAATCATGACGAACCTTGCCTAAATAAAGTTTTTTGAACTTTCTTTCTACAGCCCAAGGGTCATAAGTGTAATCTACTGAAGCCAATTTATAACTGTCAATTACCTGAATACCTTTTTTCTCTGCCTGAATAAAAATCGTAGAGAGTCGATATAGAGAAAGACGATATTCCTTGTATGTGTCAATGACTCCCTCATCTCGGTAAGGATTCAAAACGATAGGACTAAGATATCCATCATTTTTATGGAAAATACTACGAATCCAGACATCACCTTCTTCACGCTCAACTACTTCTCTGCTAACCTGCTTCTTTCCTCCTTTGCCCTGTTCCAGCTTAGGGAAGAATTCTTTGTAAGTCTTTTCATCATAATAGTCCTGATCATTATATGACTGCATAGAGTAGTTCGTTACGATGGTGTAAAAGAATCGTCGTGAGACCTCTGCCATCCTGCGGAGTGGCGTAAGAATTGCAGCCTCTTCAACCACTTCGTTATGAATATCGAGTTCTTGAGTCCGAACTCTATAAGATCCTTGGCCATTCAAGACCTCAAATTGTAGATATTGTTCGTAACTGTCATAGTGAAAATACATAACATCACCATCTGCCTTCAAGGTTCCGATGTGACCATCGAGCAAATAATAGAGAGTAGCATGTAACCCTTTTACATAAAAGAGTTGTTCAGCCGAATTATTCCGGTGCATACCCAGCTCCAACATGAATGTAAAATTGTTGATGATGCGATAGAGTAATTCCAGGATTGAAGATTTACCACTACCATTTTGCCCAACAAGTGCTTGTATATGAATATTTGCACCGTATAAATCATGAGGAACCAGACTTGCCGGATTAAGTTCGACCTCTCCATCTTGTGTTGGGCGCAAACGGTCATTGAAGAAATATAATCCACCCCGAAGACATTTCTTTTGGGCACAATTACCTCCTATCCTGAGTGCACATATAGAGAAGTCTTTTGCCTCAGGTATAGAATCACCATTATGTTTCAAACGTTCAGTCATATTATACTCACGATTATTACGAGACACTGTTGTAGATGTTACTTATAGCATAAACTAAATTACTTTATAATTATTACGGTACAATCCTAACATCCTCTTTCACTACTTTTTTTTGACTTATAAAGAATCGTCTCTACATATTCAATATTTCACGAGGCATAAGTAGATACCATAAAGTCTTTGCTAGAGACGCTTATTTCCACTGAGGTCTATTACCTTCTAATTCGATTGCTTTAATATCGCCTTCTGTCGTATTCCAATAATAACTATAGTTTTGGTAAGTCCTATATTTCTTTCTATAATTCTCCATCGCAGACCTGTACTGGCTCATCATCAGCACTACATCGCTATTCGATGGTAGCATTTCTTCATCAAGCAAATCCAAATATGAAAAGGTTGGCTCGTTGACAAGTATGTTCTTAATATCATTCAATATTCTATTCAAACTTTTCACTTTTCGCGCATTCAGCGTAGTGTCAGGACTCTTTTTGGAGAAGTCCTTCATCTCAACATAAGCCGACTCCAAGAAGTCATACATCATAATGAATTTCATCACATCAGCTTTCGAAGGCTGACAAGCTGCCGTTTTTATTTTCTTTGCCATAGTAATACTTAATCTTCAGTGTTCCATTTTTCTATAGAATTCATCCAATCATTGTTGAGAGGACTTTCTGTTATAGTTATATTAGCTTTCTTATACCGACCAACTGCTGTAAGATAGTGTGCGACCATCATCAGCACATCACTATTAAAAACCTTAGGATTGTCATCAAACTTTTCGAAATCAGGGAAAGGTTTATATGTACCTATAAGTTTGGTTGTATCTGTCAAAAGTTTGTTCACCAGCCCAATCTTGAAAGAATTTACAACGCCATCTGGATTCTTCTTTGATAGCATTTCGAACTGGTTTTTCATAGTCATCAACTGACTGTGCAACTTCTCATATTCTTGAATATCTGCTCTCTTCATAATTCCATATATTAAGCTGGACATTTCCGGGTGAAGTCAATATATTTCATCTTTATCACTTCTATGGGGTCACGTTGTTTACTTTCGAATACGTTCACCATAAGCTCCAAGTCACTATCATCCAATATAAGAATACACTTTCGTTGCCCTGACCATAAGTCAATCGTATGTTGAAAGACAGCCTTTTTCGGTCTGTTTCGTGTAATTATAATCCCAAAAGACCCGAATACAGGATTTAAGTATCTGTTCAATTGATTAATATGCTCTTTAGTAACTTCGGAAACATTCTTCAGCTCCACAACTAATTGCCTTGAGCCATACAATTCGTTAATTTCCTTGAGAAACGGATATGAAGTATTATTATAGAACACCAAATCTCTAATCTGCGCTCCAGATACTGTTCTGCTTTGTGATTGTGCAAAATCAAGATGAGGATATAGCAATGATGCCATTAACTGACATATCCCCTCCTCATACTTCTTGTCAGCATTATCTTCTTTACCAGTTGGCAACTTCTTAATGACAGATAGTTTTCTTTTTGCTGACGTAATAGGCATTTGCCCAAACAACGGATCATTTTTACAATCATCAGCTGATTTTTCTTTTACTTTTACATATTCAGCAAGTATATTGAAGTTCTTGCGATTGAAGGTTACAATATCAATATTCGATCGCCTTAAATTCTCTACTCTATCTACCAAATAGTATTGTAGATAATCATCTCCATTGAGCCACATATTCCTTCGTAACCAACGTTTCGGTACGAACCATAGTGGCTGTTTTGTCTTCGGGTTTATAGGTAGACTACAGCTATCCTTTTTGAAAGACATTGATTTTACTTCCAGATACTCAAAAACACACTTTTCAGAAGGAATATTATACTTCAAACTCTCTTGTATTGTATAGTCTATTAAGAAAGAACCCAAAAGGTTAGCTGCGATATCACTTATTCTGTCTCTTGATACTCCTTCAACCAATAATTGTATAACTTCCGGATGGTCTAATCCAAAATTTCCAACTTGAGGAATTGCTTCATAAAGACTTAATATCTGCTTGGCAAGACTCAAGCCAATTCTCTTACCACTACGAGTTTTAGAGTTTCCTAGACCAACCTCATTACATTCTGATATACGTTGCAGTATCTCTATTGCTTTATTATGCTGTCCTTCAACATACATTTTTCCAAGATAATTAAAAGCATCCTTGAACAACACATGAAGACCATTATCTTGATAGGCAGGTGATTGCCAAAGCCTAAAAGGATCAATATATAAAGGGATATCTTCGTCAACAAATGGAATAGCAAAATCTACCTTCGCTTGAGACAGATATACCCCATAGTAGTCGTTCAACCTAGGCCTGACTATCAAATCCGTCATTTTATCCATAATTCACCTACTTCGTAATACTCTCTATAATATCAAACAGTTTATACATCTGTGAGTACGCCTTATACACCTCAGGCTCTTGCTTCCGCAATTCATCTAGTTCACGGGAAAGAGCAATAGCCTTTTCCATATCACCATTTTCCTTCAAGTCACGATAGATATGGTTCTTATTAAAGAACTCTTCCGTTTTGTCATAATTAGGGATATGTTTCCTCAACGCAGTGACCACCTGGTCGTAAGTTGCATACTCTTTGCTTGAAGTATTCGGCATATAATGCATAAGGAACCAGTATTCCGTACATGGACTGGATTCTACAAAAATCACGTCTGGGTTTGCTTTCTGCAAAGCCTTATAATGTTCCATCTTCTCATGGCTGTTAGATATGACATCCATATCCACCAGACATAGCACGTAGTCATAACCAGCATTCACCCTATCACGAGCCAACTTCACTATGTCATCTATGTCAGAGTGCTTAGGAATACCCGGAACCAGACTAAACCTATACCGCTCCGTTGTGCGTAAGTCGTCTATATAACGATATTCTGTCAATCCCTCGCCAATAATGGCAATACTTTTGCGACCTCTATTATTCTTCTTCGTTCCCATAATATTCTTCCATATCCATGTAAATACTATCCAAGAACGGCAAGTCTACTAGTTTTTCCTGCTTATAGGCATTGTAAACCGACAATGTTTTGTGCAATCCAAGTGAAGAAAGACGAATCAATTTTGTCTCGCCACAATCATTCTTATCTGTAAACCAAATCACATCCCTGCGGATGTAGTCCTCATCCAGCAGGTTGATATCATGCGTAGAAATTATCAGTTGCGCTCCCTTCTTGCTGTTCACGAGGAACACCTTAATAAAATAAGACAACAGCTCATAGTGAATGCTGGTTTCTATCTCGTCAATTGGCAGGATAACGCCATGAGCCAATAGGTCATACAAGATGGTTGCCAATCCCATGTACCTTTTCGTTCCTCTTGATTCAAGGCTCTCATCTAGTTCTTTTTCACCGTATTCAGTATGATGCATAAAGAACATCTCCTCCGAAGTGATAACACCTTTTTTTAGAATTTCCATCTTGGTAACTTCAGACATCCCAGGCGTACTCTTAATCATCATTTCGAGAGTCGGAGTGATAGCCATATCTTCTTCATGCACTGAAATATCAGAGATATTAAAATCTGAAGCTTTCAGGAAATGAAGAATGAATTTCTTGAGCCGTCCATCACCATCCCTTTTAAGACGGCTCTTGGTAAATCCCATCAGATCACTTTGGGGGTACATAAGATGGGCAATTCCTTGCAAGAAGAAGTCATACACCAAATTCAGCCTGCTCTTCTCTACGTTCGACAAGCCGAAAGCTGCAATTACCGTTCTGTTGTTAATGGTATTGCCAAGGATGGTCTCGCGGCTCTTCTTCAACAAACCGATCTTCCCTCCAAATACGATATCCGTAGAATCTGTCTCTGCATTGTACGACCGCTTGTACAACATCGTAGGCTGCGCAGAAGAATAGACTTGTAGTACTTCAGAGTAAATAACCTTGTTATTAAGAACGAGATTAAGCTTATATCGTTCCCTGTTCTGATAAAATGTCATCTCAAACTCTGTCTTCTCCTTAGCTGATACATCATCCAACAAAAACGGCACAACATACGTTTCATCACCCTTATTCAAACTGTCTTTCACCATAAAACGGGCGAAGAAATCAAGAGCCTTGAGGATATTTGTCTTACCAGAGGCGTTAGAGCCATATAAACATCCTATCTTTAACAACCTTACACCATCAGCCACCTCCTCGGTATAATTCTCTCTAGAAGTACTGTCATTTGTTGGGATAAAACTAAGTGTTTGTTCATCCTTCAATGAATAGAAGTTCTTGATTTTGAATTCAGCAATCATATTATTTTATATATTTTGGTGATGCAAAGATATAAAAAATATCCCATTTAAAGAATTTTATCTGACACTTTTGTGATTTTTTCTCGGAATTTGTATATAAAATAGATATTCGGGTTGTTTTTTAACGTTTGCAAATCAATTTAGATTATCTGTTTTTTAATACCGTACTAAAAATAGAGCAATACTAGTGATGCGTTAATTTAATGCGCTGTTTATATAACTTATTAATATTTAATGTTTTACTAATGTTTTGGCTTATTCACGATTTGAATCGCTTTCCGATGCGATAAATCGATTCGACATCGTTGCAAGTCCTTAACTACAAATTATTTAAATAGCTCTTTGACATTTTACGATTTGAAGTGAGTGTTTGGCTAAATTTGTGGCTACTAAAAGCCGCAAATTATGAACCAAGGCAAATATGTCTTCTCGCAAGTAATGACATACTTCCCCAGATGGGTCTTCGAAGTCGTCGTTGAAAAGTACAACGGAGACTTCCACGCCAAGAATCTGAACAGTTACAGTCATTGTCTTCATCTTATGTTTGGCCAAATGGCCGGATGCAAGTCTTTGAAAGACATTGCTTTAGTTCTAAGGTCAATCAAAAAGGCAGCCTATCACCTTGGTATTCCAACGGTTGTTGACCCTTCGTCCTTGTCCAAGGCAAACGAGGTGCGGGACTACAGGATCTTCGAGGAACTTGTCATGTGGCTCATCCGCAAAGTACGTCCGATGTACGCAAAGGAGGATATTCCTGACGTCCATCTTCCCGGTTGGGAGATCTTCGCGATAGACTCCACCACCATTCCTTGCAGCATCAAGCTGGCTGAATGGGCTCTTGGCAAGTACTCGAAAGGCGGCGTTAAGATGCATCCTGTCTTGGACTTACGCGGAAGCATACCGGACTCCATCTACATAACGGATAGCAGATATCATGATAGCAACTATCTGGATGTGTATGAGACATACAAGTGGGCAATCTATACGATGAACAAGGCCTATGTGGACTTGGATGCCCTTTACCGGATGACCGAGAATGAGACCTACTTCGTTACCAGGGCAAAGACTCCCATGAAGTATGAGGTGGTTGAGACCAACTACAACATCAATGACCTGGTGGGTATCGTTGGAGATAAGACCATTCGCTTTACAGGCTATGCCAGCCGGAAATAGTATCCTAAAGACTTGCGCATTGTCGAGTTCTATGATGCTGAGAAAGAAGAGGTTATCATCTTCCTTACCAACAACTTCGAACTCGGACCGCTTGTAATTGCCAACATCTACCGCAACAGATGGCAGATTGAGTCGTTCTTCAAATGGATCAAGGGCAACCTGACCATCAAAGCCCTCTGGGGATACTCGGAGAATGCTGTCAAGATCCATCTTTGGGTCGCAATCAGCACTTATCTGTTGCTCGCCTGGGTGAAAGCTGCGATCAAAAGCCCGCTGACCATTACGGAAGTCTCAAAGGTGGTAGGAGCATCGCTCCTTACCAAGACTGATCTCCGCGAACTGCTGGATGTTCCAGCCCCACTCACTCAAAATCAAAATGTCAATGAACTTGAATTAAACTTTTAAACCAAAATTTATCGCATCAGTAGTAATAGAGCAACCACAATTAAATAAAGCAACCCTGATTAAAGAATTACAATTGAGTTGGCCAAAAGAAAAATAAAAGATTCATCCTGAGGCTGTAAGTAGTTTAGTTTAGTTTAGAACTTGATTAGATATACAAAAACCAAACTAAACTTATGTATGAAGGCTTTGGGTAATTTTAGAATTAACGCCAAATCTAACTTTCAATCGGAAGGACAAGCAGAACAAGACGATGAGGGACAAATTTTGTCCCTGATATTTCAGTGTGGCTTTTCTGAAATGGTTTTATTGTTTTTCTTTCTTTTGGTATGCGAAATTTTGCTCCCCGTTTGTCCCCCAAAAATATCCTCGAAACCGTTCAAAAACGAATCTGCTATTTATATTTTTAGCAGTAATATTAATACATATTAGTTGCACATTGCAATCATTTTGCTATCCTTGTGGAAAACATTAAGAATTATGGCACAATCAGCTCTTACAATTTGATTGGACTCCGATTTGAAAATGCAATTCGACAGTCTTTGCGAAGAATTCGGTATGAGCACCAACACTGCATTCAACATTTATGTGCGACAGGTGGTCAGAAGCCGTCGTATTCCATTCGCCATTGAAGCTCCTGCAAAGGATGACATAATGAACAAAGGACGTGCAGCATTCTATGAGATGAGACAGGCTGCTGCGGATGCAGGCATCCAAGATATGTCTCTTGACGAAATTAATGAGGAGATCAGACTTGCCCGGGAGTCAAAGTAATTGACGCAATCGTGGAAGCAGGTATAGAATCCGGAAGAGTCACAAGCTCTTACGAAGTCATTGACCCGAAAGATGTTGTCTTCTACGAAGTGGCCATGTCAAAAGACGACTCATACCTCGTTACCGGAAACACAAAACACTTTCCGGCAGTAAGAAGAGTAGTTACCCCCAACGAGATGTTGGAGATTCTCAACTCGCTTGATAACGAGTAGCTTTCTATATTGACTTTCAGATATTTTGACGTGTTGCTTCGGGCATCAACTATACGTCTCATCTTCCTGTCCAATAATCAATGATTTCTTCGCGACAAATAAAACGCAAAATTTGCGGATTATCTGCCGCAAATATAATCAAAGTCATTGAGCGAAGTTCTTCTGTAAAATATCAAGCATGAGCACCTATACGTCGCTCAGCTTTCTTGAGGACATCACATAATATGCATATATTTCCTCTAAAAAACTGTTTCATTTTTATGTGACGGGCGTAAAAATCGCAGATTTTTATGTAAGTTTGCATTGAACATCTGAGTTCTAATGGCATTTTTCCACATGTATCATTTCTAAAAATTCATGTATGAAAACTTTTGAACCTAAGCCGTGGGTTGTGCCACAGCCTGTGCTGATTATCGGCACATATAATAAAGAAGGAGTCGCGAACGCAATGAATGCCGCCTGGGCTGGACAGTGGGACGTGAATGAGATTATGATCTCTATGGGAAAGCACGCCACCACAGACAACCTGAAGATTGACGGCGAGTTTACCGTTGCCTTCGCTACCAAGAAAACCATGGTGGCCGCTGATTTCGTAGGCATTGTTTCCGCCAAGAACGACCCGAAGAAGATGGAGAGGACGGGATGGAACATTGAGAAGGCGAAGAAGGTCAATGCCCCTGTATTCACCGATTTCCCGATGACTTTGGAGTGCCGCATCAAGGAGAAGTTCAATGAAAGCGAAACGGGCTATTATCTCGTCGCCGAAATCGTCAATATCCTTGTAGATGAGAAGTATCTTGCAGAAGACGGAAATCCAGACATGGAGAAGATGGAACTGATTGTCTTCGACCCTATTCATCATGGCTATATCCAGTTGGGCGAGAAAGTCGGTAACGCTTTCTCCGACGGCAAGGCATTGAAATAACCTGATGGAAACAGAAAGAATTTTACTTCGCCATTGGCAGGAATCAGATGCAGAGGCGCTCTTCAAGTACGCCTCCGACCCTGACGTAGGACCACGTGCTGGATGGTCGGCACATAAGTCTGTAGAAGAAAGTCGGGAGATAATCCGGACATTCTTCCATAATGACACGACATGGGCAATTGTGTTGAAAGAGACAGGCGAGGCTATCGGCTGCATCGGCTACTACACCCATGAAACCAGCAACATCCCTATCGGAGGAAACGACTGCGAGGTGGGCTACTGGATAGGAAAGCCTTATTGGAACAAAGGAATCTGCACCGAAGCCTTGAAACTGATGCTCGACTACTGCATCAACGAGAAGCATTTCGAAAACATCTGGGCGGATCATTTCACCGGCAATCCCGCATCGGGAAAGGTCATGGAGAAATGTGGTTTCTCGGACACCGGAATGCTGAACAGATGCAGCCAGCTCAATGGTGGCGACAAGGAAATGGTCAAGATATTTAAGTACAAAAGATAACAAAAGTCTCATAACTTTCAGTGCCAGACAGACCGACTTGGGCGGTTCGGAGAATTACAATCGCAAGGCTTCTCTGCTGAGGTTTATGTAAAACGAATATATCCGCAGATTATTGTATATATTTTGCTATCCTCTGCCGGAGGCAATTTCTCGGGGCGGATTCCGCGCTTCTCAAGCATTTCCTCACACTTTGGTTATTCTGCAATGCAGATGGACTCGATAAAAGTGCATCTACTTGTGCGCTTTTCTCCATCATATAGCCAACAGATACTGCCAAGTTTTGCAACTGACCAAGAGTCTGGCGGAAATGGTCATCAGTATTGCCGATACAAATATTGAAAGCCACACGACGGTATAGTTCCTGTAGGTTTCGCTCCACATCGGTACAGCTCTGAATAATAAAGTCGACTATATCCTCCGCTCTCTACTTGACTTTAATGACCGTTATTTGTTTTTTATTCCAACAGAACAAATTGCCACTTTTGTATAACCGATATGGATCGAGAAGTACAATTCCTCCAATATGCCGGAAGACAGCGGCAAAGTGCTGGTCGTCATAAAAGATGAAACGATATAAGGCAAAATGTCCACATCCACATTCTTCAGGTTGTACCCCCCCCGCCACGCACCAAAAACCTGTCTGGCTGATTAATATTCATGGTCAAAGAATATCTTGGTGAGTTCCTCGAAAGAGTCAAGCCGTGTGATGTTCGGATGGTCAAACTCTTCCGTCACCTCGTGCCGCCACATGGTGTGAAAGGAATATGGATGCCGTAGCCTCCGATCTCGATGATCGGCTGGATATCGGACTTGAAGGAGTTGCCGACAACCGCTAACTGAGAAGATGGGACAAGTTCCACATGGCTGATGTCAAGATATTCCTTGATGCCTTTTTTGTGACCACGATAACCCGGTAGAAGTATTTGTCAAGCCCAGAGCGTTTGATTTTGTTCTGTTGGTCAAGCATGTCGCCCTTCGTCATGAGAATCAAGCGGTAACGTCCTGTCTTTTCAAGTGCGTCCAATGTCTTCACGACACCAGGAAACGGTGTCGCCGGAAGGCGGAGCAATGACTTCGCACCATAGCCCAGAATCGGCATATTCGCCGATTCAGTCTTGTATAGCTCCTCAGACAGTTCTTCCGCCGTTCCATATTCCTTCAACTCCTCCGTGAATACCTCCTCCGCCCTGTCGAAGTATGTCTGATTGTCCCACAGCGTGTCATCCGCATCGAAGATTATCACCTTGACTTTATCTTTCATCATGCCTCATGTTTTGGTCTCATAATCAGCGAAAAGAATCCTAACCGCAATCTACCTGTAATCCGATTCCGCCCAGAGATTCCAAGGCTTTTCAGGAACATAGTACTCTTTGATGCCGTAGTCGATGTTGGCCTTGTGGGCTTGGCTCAACTGGTGACGGCGGTGGATGCGGTACGTCCTTCCGTCTTTGATGAAGTAAGCACCCGTCTGGTGGAAACGGAACGGAACCTCTTTGGCGACGCATTGCGAACGCAGATTCAGAATCCAATCGAAATCACAAGGCCTCGCCCCGACACCGGACTCACCACTGACACTCACCTCCTCGATCGTGTCATCCAGCCATCGTGAGATGTCCATCCGCTCAAGCATCGGCGCCACAATGATTGATTTATGTTTGACAGGAAGATCCTTGAATATGGGAAGCCGGTGGTCGGCCATAGCCTGGTTCTCCACCGTGCAGCCGATGATGACATTCTCGTACCCGTCGCCCCAGTCAGGAGGCAGACACCGTTCCAGACGGTCAATCCGTTTTGTAAAGAAATAGAACATACAGTCGCTCCGAAAGCGCATCATTTCCCAACATTCCGGCCTCCACGGATCCGCGTCCTCCAGCAGGAAATCCGAAGTGAAGCACGTGAAGACAATCTTGCCGGAAGGAATCTTGAAAGTCTTGTCCCGTTTCCTTTTGACCGGCAGATTGAACGCCGCCGTCTTGCGCGCAAGATTGCTCGCGATCTCGCTCCCGTACATCTCATCCTGCCGATAGACATAACAGAACCTGCAGCCCGGACTAACCTTAGTGCACCCGTGCCACGGATTCCAATCCGCGAATATGCTCCACTCCTCCGCCATTAATGAATATACCAGTTTACCTGCTGTCTTGTTTCAAAACTCTCGTCATTCACGCAAACGACCAAAGGCCCGCCGAAATCCGAACTTTCGATACGGATGTTCCTAGCGAAAAATCCCAAACGTCTTCTATATGAACAATCAGCGACAGCGCACCTAATTCGCTTGGTTAATAAATAGAATTTCCTTGGTTAGCCTCCTTTGGTTCCCTACGAAGGGTTATATCTCTATACAAGAAAAAGTTCACACGTTCCGTCCACCAAAACGGTGATTCCCCGGACAAGATGTACTATATCACCAGTTTGTCCGGGGAATACGGCTTTCTCCGGACAAACATAACTCAATTGCATAAAGGATGGAAAAAAACTATCTCCTCGGAATTTTTTACAAAAAGCTTTCAGGCGATAGGCTTTTTCAAGGCATCAGGTGGCGTATTGGGATGAATTGCGAACGACTTGGAGGTTTACTTTTTCAGCATCAAGCACAACTGGGGACGTTCTGTGGCATATAGGGCTGAAAGTGTTTTGTAAGGATATTTTCTGGTCGCTTCGGCAAGCTCTGCGACCAGGTATTATTCTATGGTATTCAGCAGATCACAATCGTTCAGGCGATCGAAATCTGATTTAAACAAGCGATCTTGAATGATTCGGTACTTTTCAAATTCGGATTCAGCAAAACTTTTGGCAAATTCCGCAGTAATCTTTCCGGCATCGTTCAATATAGCATCACTACCAGCTTCAAGGATTATGTCTATGCGTTTAGCCCAGTCTTCCATAGTCATCGGAATATGCCTGTCTGCCATTCTCTCGGCCATATCCAAAACGGAGTTGACCAATTATCTTCCAATTCCACACCATTCAGGTAATTCTTAGCTATACTGACATCTGATTTCACAATCTTTCCATCCGGAGCATTCTCCCAGGTCGTCAAACCCATATGTTCCTTACCTGCATCAGCTATTTCCACAATCAGTTCTGCGGTGGTGTGGCCGTGAACGGCAAAGTGAATTTTATTCTGTACCTTTTTGTAGAACAATCTTGTTGTGGGCGCGTCACGGTTATAGTCAGCAGCTGTGGCGTAAATGTCGGTCAGTTTCTGGTAGAATCTTCTCTCACTCAACCGAATCTCACGAATCTCTGCAAGCAGATGTTCAAAGTAGTCTTCTCCGATGAAGGTTCCATTTTCCATCCGCTTTTTATCCACAACATAGCCTCGAATTGTGAACTGTCGCAAAACACTTGTGCACCACTGACGAAACTGTGTGGCTCGGATAGAATTGACACGGTAGCCTACCGAAATAATCGCATCAAGATTGTAAAATTTCGTCATATACATTTTACCATCCGCCGCAGTTGCCGAGATTTTCTCGGTAACTGAACCTTCTTCAAGTTCACCAGATTTAAAGATATTCTTCAGGTGCAAGCCAATATTATCAGACGAGCAGTCAAATAGCATCGACATTGCTTTCTGAGTCGCCCATATACTTTCATTCTTATATAGCACCTGAATACCTTCCTCCTTCCCTTCCGCTATGAAGGTGAGAAATTCAGCCGTGCTGTTCCGCACTAAAACATTCTTCATCATCTATCTTTCTTTCAACAACTTAATCATATCTACACAAAAATAATGAATAGTCCCGGCAAATACAAGTCACTTGACCTCCAGGTTGCGCGGGACAAACTGTACCATATCGTCGGTTTGTCCGGCGAATACGGCTTTCAACGGACAAAACGTGTTATATGACCAGTTTATCCGGTTAATTGAAAAACCTGGTACCGGAGAAGCCTTTTGACGTGCCCTACTTTCTACTTCTCCTCCATAAAGAGCTCACCTTTGAGGTACTTGACGCTTTGGGTGGCGAAATTGTAGCCTCGTGAACCAGGCTTGGCGACTTTCAGGTACTTCTCGTACCATTCGAGGGCTGATTTGTAGTCTTTTTTCTGTTCGTAGCAGTAGGCGATGTTGGTAAGGGCGGAGATGATTTTCGGATTGTAACCGTATGCCTTCTGATAATGAGCGATAGCCTCGTCCCAATGGAAAAGTTTCGCTTCTCCGAGACCATATTGCTGATAAAGCCTGAACATAATCAGCGGATCCGGCTGAAGCATGTTCATCGCCTTGTCAAGCCACGGTTTGACCTCCTTCTCAAAAGAACGGTTGCTGTCGGCATAGACCGCCGCTATTGAATATGCCAGATTAACATCGCTTGAATCAATCTGCCAAGCCGCAAGCAGTTCTTCCTGCGCACGATACATGACCTCCGTGTGCCAATAGCATTGTCCGAGATAATAGTGAACCGGATAGGAATCGTTACCAAGTTTCTCCTGACGCTCAAAGACATCGATCGCAGGGGCATATTCATTCTTGGAATAGTGTGCCAGACCTTTGATCGGGGCGATGGTGAAATTGTCGGGATCCAAGGCAAGATATTCATCTGTCAGACGGATCGCACCATCATAGTCCCGGCGAGAGAGGAGAATCCGCGCGGCTTTACTCACTACGCTTTCATTCAATGGTTTAAGAGACAGCGTGAGCCGATAGTATGTCAGCGCGGAGTCCAGCATATCCGCCTGATTGAACGAGTCCCCCACCAACGCGGCGATGGCCGGTATCGTGTCAAGTTGCAGCACCGCCTTCCCGGCCTCAGCGCTCTGGGCGAAAGCCTTCATCCTGTAGAAAGTCTGCATCTGCTTGACTTTGTACAGGATGTTCCGCGGGAACTTGGAGGTCAGCAGGAAATATGTCCCAGCAGCGGACTCGTAGTCCCCGTTCTGGAAATGACAGTCTGCCAGCTCGGACAGAATCTCCTCATCGAAATGGTCCGGAGTGACGAAAGCGGACAATCTCTCGATCGCCTCGTCAATTTTGAATATACTCTTGAGGTACCGGGCCTCACTCAAGGCCGCGTTCCGGTCTGACTGTGGATCGGCCACTTGCGCCGCCACAATCTGTGGCGACGCAAGCAAGCTGATCGTAATCAATAATTTGTAGCTTAATCTCATTATTTGAGTCGGAATACGATAGGGAATGTGTAGGTGACATCGACCGCCTTGCCCTGCATCTTACCTGGTTCCCATACAGGAGAAGATTTGACAATCCTCAACGCTTCCTCATCCAAGGATTTAAAGGTTCCTCTCAAGACTTTGACGTTTTCCATTTTTCCTGTCTTTGTGATAGTGAACTGAACAACGACGCGACCTTGTTTCTTAGCTTTCTGAGCATCCTCCGGGTAGATCAAATGCTCATTGACCCATTTGGCGAAATTGTTCGCGTCACCGCCTTGGAACACCGGTTTGGTCTCCTCCATTTGGAATGGGACAGGTTCATCATCATCGGTGGTAACATCTATGTTAATATCGTTGCGACTTTCCCCGGTGACAGTAACCGAGACGTTCTCTGGCGCTGTTTCCGAGATCATTGTCTCATCGGACAACGATCCGGTTGAATCCGGTTTTGTGAAACTGCTGAAGCACAATGTGCAAACAAGAAGTGGTATGCAGACGACATACGCAAGCCTGAACCATCCATTAGTTTTTTCTGACATCATCATAGCGATTCGATTTGAAAGTTTTGTGTGGTTGAAACCGTTCGCAAGCCGGAAACGATGCTCGCCGACAGCCTTCCTGACAAGAAGCAGCTGATAGTCAGCTGCGTTCACTCCTTGATTGATCACAGATTCATCGGCTTCATATTCGTGAAGCATCTTGAGTTCAGCCCTGGCAAGCCAGACGAGAGGATTAAACCAGTGCAGGACGGTGACGACCGAGAACAGCAGCACGTCAACAGAATGGTGCTTCCTCACGTGGCTCATCTCGTGCGTCAGAATCACCGGGGTAGCGGTGAAATCCTCACGGCTGATCACAATGTGACCCAAGAAGCTGAATGATGCCACCGGGGCGTCCACTATTGTAACCTTGAATCCATCTTTCTGAATATGCTCGCCGGAGGCTATCATACGGGATGTCTGGATTACGGACAAGATATTCATAATCAAGACAACGAAGGCCCCGAGAAAGTATATTCCTGAAACGACTCCGAGCCAGGATATTCCTTTGTCTGCCGCGTTCAGAGTTCCGCCTTCCGCGCTGACCACCGCTTGCGGCAGGGTCAGGGTCGGGATGACGTTCGAGACCGCGGTTCCGCTGAAATCCCAATGGATGAGCGGCAGCGCCAGACAAAGTAGACTGCCAGCCATCAAGGCGAATCGGTTGAAAGTGAAGAAGGTAGTCTTCCGCATCAGCAGCATAAAGAATGCGTAGAACACTGAGAGAAGCAACCCGCTCGTTACGATGTAAGCGATCATTTCCTTTTGCTTTCGATTTGAGAAATGAGTTTTTTAAGGTCCTCCACATCCATCTTGTCCTCTTCGACGAACTGGGAGACAAGGCTGATGTAGGAGTTGTTGTAGTAACGGGAGACAACGTCCCCGACGGTAGTCCCGTGATAGTCACGTTCCGTGAGCGCAGGGCTGTACTGGAAAGAGTTCGCCATCGGCTTGCGCTTGACAAATCCCTTATCCTCAAGGAATTTCACCTGTGTCGCCACGGTGTTGTAGTTCGGCTTCGGGTCGGGAAGCGCCGCGACGATGTCACGGATAAACACCTCGCCTTTGGCCCAGATGATGTTCATCACCTCTTCCTCTTTTGCAGTAAGTCTCTGTTTCATTGCTCGATTCTTTAAGTTAACAAACGCGCGAATATTATCTTACGGATGCAAAGATAAGAATAAAAATCATATCTCCTAATATTTTTAGGTGTTTTAAGAATATTTTTAGTTGCGCACACAATGTGTACCAGGATCTCGGAATATTTTATCATAAATACTTTAAGCCAAAGGTCTTATGACGTATTCAAAGATATGCACCCCAAAAGAAGTACTCCATCATAGCGTTGTCGAGACAGTTACCCTTTCTGGAGATGCTTTGTTCTATGCCATTCTTTTTCAGTGTATTTTGATACTTAACATGCTGATAATGCCATCATTGATCTGAATGAAGGATTAAGCCTTCATGGTTAGGGATCTTTTTCATGGCGTTATTGACCATATCAATAACCATTTTTATAATACTCCCGGATTTTAATACAGGTGCTTTATTTAAAAACAATAACTTCGCACCATAAAGCATTGTGGGCTGGAGCCTGCACAACTCACTCGATACGTCAAACTGCATAGATGCGCTCAAAAGTGCCATTACAAGGCACGGAGCTCCGGAGATAATCAACTCTGATCAGGGATACGTATTCCAGGCCATGGTCGGCCACTAATTTATCTCATCATTTTAATAACATCTTCCGGCAACATCGCATTCCCGGCATCATCTTTCGGAGCATTCTTAAGAAACAGCATAGGAACAATAGTGTAGCTCTTGGCAAACGGCAGCAAATTAGCTTTACGGAGAAGTTCGGCTGTCAGTTGTTTCCCATTCTCCCCTGTTGTCCACTTGCATTCGCCAACAAGCAGATATTTTTTGTCAAGCGATTCGGCCATAACATCGAACTCGACCTGTTCCGGCTTCTTATCCTCATTGAGAATAGAACCCCACCAACGTTTTGCCTTACCGTAAACAATTCCATTGACCATATTTCCCGTTACAGCATCCCTGCATAGTTTTTCCCAATGAACACTCACATACTCCGAGAAATGGGCTGTCAGTGCCTGTTCTAATGGTAAGCGACGGCCAAGCTCGATAAACGAGCGATTAGGAACGACAAACTGATAGTAGAATGCCATAAAAGGGTCTGCAATCTTATATAGGCTCTTTTTTGCATTCTTTTCGTCAATTCCGAAAGGAACATCTTTCTCTAAAAATCCGAGGTCTATAAGTTTCTTCAATGGACGCGACAGATTGGTTGCCGGCTCATCGCATCGTGCGGCAATTTCGGAAAGCCGGTTTGCGCCAGTCCCAATATAAGACATGATCGTTGAAGTCTTGACAATATCCTTGACATCATCCTGAAATAGTTTTATCGGCTCTTCATAAAGAGTTCCATTTACCGAAAGGATATTGCGCCACAGGGCGTCATCAAGCGAACTTCTGTTTTCCCTCAGTTCCCAATAACGCGGCACACCGCCCCATACGGCATACTCTTCAATGGCATTCATCGCATTAAGATGCAAAGCCTTTTGAATATACGGCAAGTGTATCGGCGTAAGTCTCATAATCTCATCAGCACGCCCATATAGAGGTGCAGTAGAATCAAGGAACAACCCACACATCATATTTTGTGATGAACCGCAAAGCACAAGGTTATACTTCAACAGCTTCTCATCAACAAGTTTCTGCAATACAGACGGCAACTCTGGCGATTGCTCTACAAGATACGGAAATTCATCCAAACATAGAGTAAAACGTTTGTCT